>FUFK010042236.1_pt1 | contig 147848 bp, 61 predicted proteins | sample 1021851 | NCBI WGS metagenome assembly FUFK01 (sample SAMEA51879418, study PRJEB19060) | metagenome | reverse complement strand
CCAAGCATGACAATACGAAGTTATGATATTAACTTAGACAGTTTCAACGCAACAATTCAGAAGTTTTATTGTTTTCTTCAATTGATTTGACTTCTTCGTAAGTCATAGCCGTTTTTAATAATCGTTCGTTTTCGTGGTCGCGACGTTTTGCCTTAATTTCCCATGCAAACGGAGCGTTAAGCGTGTCTGATTCGACAACAAAACTATCTTCGTTGCGTTCTGAAACCCACACATGTGCAGCGCTGTAAGATTGTAAAAAAACTTGATAAGTCACTGACGTGTTTACCGTATCACTAAACAGCTCTTCAATTTTAACGACGACACGTTTAGTGTCACCGGTATCAGATTCTCCCATGTCACCGAAGTAGCTTTCAGCCATTTCGTAAGCCGGCGTGGCACGTACGCCATCACGTGTGACAACGGCCGCGTTCTTAGTACCGTTGTATACTGTAAAATCATTCATCACGTCTACATGATCGCTGTATACGTTGAGCATGTTAGTACCGCCGTTGTTACCGCTAATCGCAACTTGTTGTTTACCCATAATCCAGAATACGCCGTCTTTTTGGCTAACAATGTCGCCATCGGTGAAATAGTTACCAGATGAGTACAGTTGTGCTTGAACGTTCAAGTTAGATTGACAATTTCCAAACAGCTTATATTGTGGTTGGTCTAGTGTTGATGTTTTCGGTATTTGAAATACTGCTCGCGACAATGATTGGTCTTCGTTAGATTGGTTAATACTGAATATATATCCCGGTGAATTCCAGATTGCGAACCCGTTAACATCGCCGGTAGCTTGATCGTTAGTGGCGTAGATTCCTCCCATAGAATCGCCATCATTGAAATACTCCATATTACCTTTTTGCAATGTAATTCTGAATTTATCGACGTCGTCAACCGTGTTGTAAGTGATACCATTGATAACACCAGCGACAATATTGCTAGCATTAATATTTTTAATATTGATGTTTTGACCGTCGATTGATTCAGCCGTGATGGCGGTTTTAAACGTTTGCCCGCCGTCAGTAGAAACGCCAATTCCGGCTGAATTAAGAATAACGAGCTTATTACGGTCGCTTTTATCAATCGCAATAATCCCCTGGTCAGTAAACTTTAATTCAGTACGTGCGGCTAGAATGCTGTCAGTAGCTAATTTCATTTGGCTGCTAAACCAAGCGTCTGGCAATGTAGCGTCGCCGTTGATGATGTCAGTAATTGTATTATTGACTGAAGACGAACCACTAGCTTGGTGTTGAGCCATTGTCAAATCTCCACAAGTAACTTCCACTGAAATACGATTGCCATTAATATCGTAGTTGCTAACAACCTGAACAATTCTAACTTGATCTTCAAAATTAAGCTTCTCATCAACAACCGTGATTGTGTCACCAGCGGTAGCCATTGCATATGGATAACCGGCATTTTGCAAGTCAAGCATTGATAGCTTAATTGAAATAGTCCAGCTGTTATCGACACGCGCCTTAACAGCGTTTAATAAATTCTCACTAATCGTATAACGTTCGTCACTAACCGGCTCAGCTTCAATCCTACCGAACTTATCTTTGTAGTAGTCGTATAATGGACTGTAATATTCAACTTGCAATTGTGGACTCGTGGTGTCGTCAGGATCGTCATGTGCTCCAAAACCAACACCATAGGTTGCAAACGAACTGTTATCTGTTTCAATTTCAGCTTTTTCTAAGTTGAAACCGTATCTAACGACCGTTGCCAAGTCCGAGCCGATTTTTTCTTTGATGTAAACTGTTTTGCCGTCTACATAAAATTCGGCTGATACTTGGTCGATGATGTCGTTGAATAAGTCTAGTCTGCTTTTTAACCCCCAGTTTTCTTTTTCAAATGCTGCGGCACTAACTTCGTTGACATAGGTGTAACCTGTGCCATCAAAGACAGCTTTTAAATATTCGTTAAACGGGTGTGAACCGTTCCATTGCTCGTGAAACGCCGTCTTGCTCATCTTATAAAAGAACATCTGAACTGCCGTGAACGAAACTGTATTATCTTCGTCGTTCTTAGTGAACGTCAAAACACAATATTCTTCGTTATCGAACATAACAGTCCAGCCACGTGCGATTCCGTTTTTAACTGCGTCACCGAAGTAAATCGTGCCAGTTAGCGACTTCTCGCCGTTAACGCCTTCGGTTCGCTTGAACTCGACGTCAGCAATGTATTCGTCATTAGCAACGTCTCTAAAAACTGCCATTAAAAAACCTCCTTATGCGTATAAATTTTGGAAATTCAACACTTTAATTGTACCATGTAAACTTGCTGAAAGCGTGTTGTTGACGTTTGGTAATAGCTCGAAATACGCTTTATTAGTCGTTCTAACGACGCTAAATCCATTCTTAGTATATTCGTACCCAGACAGTTTTAAAACGTCTCCGTCGTAAACCTGACCGTCATATACGAATTCTTTTCCGTTAATATCGATTTTTAGACCTGAACCACCTTCTTTTGCAGTGAACTCAACCGTAAATCCCTGTTCAAGCTGGTTGCAAGGCACTGTTCCAGCATATGGAATAACTAAGTTTTCGGTGTTGTAATAAATTTTAGTATACCAAGCGTTATATTCACGGTCTACTGGTGCTGGGCACCAATCAGTGGCTACGCTGCCTTTTTCTAACTTGATTCCTGAAACCTGTAGAGTATTGGTATTTCCGTCAGATCGTTCAAGCCTAGGACGCAAATAACCGTCGCTGGTAGCAACTGTTGTTCCTGACACTCTCTGCCACGAATCCGTTATTGCTACTGTACTATTAGTCGGACTTGATGTAGCGCTGCTATAACTGCCTTCAGGTGAAGTGCTGAGTGCCCAGTAGATATTACTATTTCCGGTACCGCTTATATTTTTTGCATATACACTATAAGTTAAAATATCACCTTTTTTAACTTGGATATATTGGCTTAGTCCCTTCCAATTGGATGTTGTTTGTAATACGGCTAATCCTTTATAGGTATCCGTAGTTTTTGTCCAATAATTTGATGTGTACCATGATTCTAGGTTATCAAAATTCTTAGTATCAGTGTATAGATTATCACCGATATAAGTTACATTCGGTTTAATATCTAAATCACGCGGCACGCTTTCACCATATGGCAGCTTCAACGTTGTGAACTCAACCGACATCTTATACAACACCGTACCGCCGACATTACCCTGCAATTCGTTTTCGATCGATGACGCGTAAACATAAAAACGTTTATGGCTTGGACGCGTCATCATGTGTTCATAAACTTCCCCCTCTGTTTCTCCGGGGCGTTCGAATCCTTGTCCGATTTCACCCCGCATTTCAGTAATATAGATACCTTCTGGGTCTGACAATAACGCAAAAAGGCGCTCTTTGAGCGTCTCTTCTTCGTATTGGTCTTCCGCACGGTAAAAACCTTCGAGCTTTACCTTTTTGCTTTCGTGCCAACCGCCAAAATCAACGGAACCGCTGCGTCCCTGAATGTTTGTGCTGTTACGTGCGATGGTTGGTGCTCCCTCCTCAAAGGAAGTAACCAAAAATCCTAACTGACTTAAATACGTTTTGTTGTTGCCTTTTTCAACTAATAAATCCATTTAAACCGCTCCTATCTGAAAAATCTGTCGTGTATTGAACTTTCTGCTTGTCCTTGGTTAACAATCGTCTGAATCTTGTCGCCTACAAGTTCGTTGTGGACGTAGAACGTTGGTTTCACCCAGTTATCTTCATCAACACTATTATTAATATCTCCGCCAGTATATGCAGCTCCTTGCATAGCATATGTGTCTGCTTTAATTTCTCCGGCTATACCGTTAATGCTCGTTGCTAGTTGCCCCGCCATAGCACTAACGTTCTTTTGGACGTCGCTAAATCTAGATGTTAGTCCGTTATTCAAACCAGTCATAATTGCGTCACCAGCTGGGATAAGCAATCTAGCGTCATAACTGATAGGTCCTTTGTGAGCTTTTATCCAACCGGCAATACCACTAACGAAATGTTGCACAGGACCAAATCCAGCTCGAATACCAGAAAGAAAACCACTCATCAACGAACTACCATTACTGCTCAAATCTACTCCAGATGTTCCCGACTTAACCGCATTAGCGCTACTGCTACCTAAGTCTCTACCAACTGAATTAGCGTGACCTTTTTGCCCGTTTAATCCTTTTGCAGCAGCACTACCAATAGAAGATCCGGCACCGGTAAAGTAGCCTGACGTTGACTTAATACCGTTGGCACCAGAACGACCGTTACTAGAACCGGCACTATTGAACGCTCCTGATTGTGACTTAACACCGCTAGCCCCAGCGCGCGCGGCTGAAGATCCGGCTGCTTGGTGTTGACCCTTGCTGTTAGCGATTGCTTGTGCTGACTTGATAGCCGCATTACCACCAGCGGCTTTAAACGCTGATTGTCCGGCTTTAGAAGCTTCTGTACCGGCTGATGTAATAACGTCAGTCGCTGCACCGACCGCATCGAACTTTTTACCGGTAAACCCAGCAACAATTGCAGTTACTGCAATTCCACCAAGTTCTTGGAATTTACCCATATAGGTAACAATAACAGCAACCATCGCAGCCATTGTTGCGCCTACAATCTGAACCAATAACGGCAGTTGCGTAACAAACGCTTGTGCTAGTTGCCCGATCAATGCGATACCAGCTGCAATAATCTGTGGTGCGTTAGCTCCGATGGCGGCAGCCATTGCAACAATCAAACCAGTAACGGCTGCAACGATTGGCCCGATTTGTGCAGTAACAGCTGTAATCAGTGAAATTAACATGTTTGCAAATGACGCTACCAATGCCGGTGCGTTTGTGGCAATCGCTGTCATCATACCTGTTAACATCTGCATAAAGTTAGATACTAATAACGGAGTTGCTAGTGCAAGCTGGGTTGACATTGATACTATCATGTTAATGAAAGCTGCTGAAATTTGTGGTGCGGCCGTTAATATTCCAGTAATGAAAGATGTTAGCATAGCGGCAAACCCGGCTCCCATCGCTGACATTACTGGTACAATTGCCGACATGTGTCCAGATAGTAATACAATTGCTTTCGCAACTTGGTTGACACCAACGCCAAACGCCGCGACACCGGCACCAATTGCCAAGACAGCTGCTCCGAATACACCAATGCCAACGGCTCCGGCAGTTAATGCGGGCCCGAGAAGTGCGAATACGCCAGCTAACGCAGCGATACCAACTGCCATCGCTACCATTGTTACTTGTGCGTTAGTCCCTGCGTTTGCCAAGCTAATAGCCGATTGAACAAGTAATGCAATACCAGCGGCAGCAGCGAGTACACCAGCTCCGACTAACGCAACCGCTGCTCCCATTTTAAGGAAGTTTGCTGCACTTGCACCGGCTGCCGCCGCACTACTTTTAGTTGTTTGCGTCATAGGCGACAAACTGCTATTGGTCGTCTTGGCAGCTTTACCAGCACCAAGTAACCGACCAGCCGCACTTGCTGCGCTCGTCCCTAATCGTGCAATGCCCTTAACCGCACTGCTGGCAACACCGATAATTTTACCAGTTGACGTGATAAAGCCACCAATACCGGTTAATGCCGGCCCAATCACTGGTGAAAGACCAATGAAACCACGGACAACTTTAGCGATTCCACTGCTTGATTCGCTTGACCAAGTCAACGTTTTATTAATCATATCAACCATTCCGCCGGTTATTGTACTTTCTGAAGCCATTGACTTGTTTCGAAGTGATTCCCAGTTACCGGAAACTTGGTCGAGCTTAGCACCGATGTTCTTTTGCATTTCTCCGGCTTGACCTACTAAGAACTTGTGCGATGTAGCACCGTCTTTACTTGCCTTTGTCATAGCGTCGGCGTATGCGTCCCACGATGTAGCCGTCTTGCCTGTCTTATCCTTAACTGAATCTAGCAATGGCGCAATGGCGTTCATACCGGCCGCACCGAACAACGTTTTTAACGCTGCCGCTTTTTGACTTTTTCCCATACCATCGGTAGCATCGGCAACTTCGTTAAGAATCGTTTTAAATGGTTTTAGTTTACCGCTAGAATCGTTGTAAGAAATTCCGAGCTTTTCCATAGCACCGGCTGCGTTATCGCTAGGAGCTTGCATGGCTAGGATTGCATGTGACAGGTTTTGAGAAGCGCGTTGAGCGGTGAAACCGCGGTTAGTTAACAGCCCGATACCTTCCGTCATTTCTGTCATACCGTAACCGGCTAACTTGGCAACCCCACCAATGTTACTGATTGCACCTGACATGTCTTCTACTGACGCGTTAGACAAGTTAGCTGTTTCGGTAAGAATTGCAGCTGCACGTTCAGGGGACTTCAGAGATTCTCCCCAGATGTTCATTGATTGCTGAACCGTTCCGGCCGTTTGCTGTAAGTCTGCACCTGTCGCAGTGGCTGCACGGGCAATGGCTGGGAACTCGTCTTTTATGGTGTTAATCGAAGCACCGTCTTGTGCCATTGCAATCATGGCGTCTGCTGCGTCTTGGGCGCTTAATGGTAAGTCGGCACCCATCTTATTAGCCATGTCTGCTAACCCTTTAATGTCTTTACTTGTACCGCCGGCAATAACGCCGGCCTTGTTCAGTGAGTTCTGGAAAGTACCATATGATCTTAGTGAGCTAACACCCATTGCAGTAGTTGCTGCCCCGGCCGCCATCGTGACTTTACCAATTGATGACATACCGCTTGAAACTTTACTAGCTAACGAACCGACGCCGCTTTGCATTCCTTGCGTGCTACGCGTCATTGCTTGCATTGAATTAGTATATCCACTAATGTTAGCAGTAAATGTTGCTGCTACTTGTGCCATGTGTTAACCTCCTTCTTTTTCTTTATTCTCACCGCTGAATAACTTGCCAACCTTGCCAATCATTGACGCAATTCGCTTGTTATCTTGCGGGGTATTTTTCTTATTAGTTATTTTTCTTTCAAGCTTATCCAGCCCAGAATTCATCTTAGATAGTGCCCGTTTCGGCTTATCTGCGTTAGAAAGTCCAGCGATATAGATCGCTTGGTCGAGTTGGGCGCGCCGCATGTCCACATCTCGCAAGTTCAAGCCATCCATTAACGCTTCTGCTTCCCATTTATATAAAGAAAAAGGATAACCGACATCGGTTATCCCTTTACGCGCGAAGTCAATTATGAAAGACTCTTCTTCAGTTCTTCCAGCGTATCGTGCTGAAGCTGTTGCGCTTGCTTCTCTTCGTCCGTTTTCGCTTTCTTCGGTTTCTGATATTTTTCCATAAAGCTTACTAAGCGTTTTGCGGCGCGATGGAAAAAACCCGAGGCGAATAATTCGGCTTGTAAGTCTTCACGTAACTTATCCATTTTGCCGCTTTCTTCGTACTTATCAAGTAAATCAAAAATATCGTTTTCGTCAACGTCAGGTAGTAACACATTTAATGCGTCGTGAACCGCCATTTCGTCGCCAGTTACGAACTTAATCCACAGTTGGCTCGCACCGTCATTAGCGTTAGGGGCACTCGAAAGAATTGAGTTAGCGCGGAAGTAAGCGCGAAAATCAAACTTAACATCTTTATCGTTAATTTTTAACATATCCGATAACCTCCATAGGGTTTAATTATTCAGTAACCGTAACGGCTACCGTTGTTTCTAGTGTACCAGATTTCGCCGTAATTGTCGTTGGTATGGCCATTAAACAATCGCTTGCGACTACTACGTTAATTATAGTAGCTTATTATGCGGCGCCAGAATCGGGGGCATCTTCGGAACCGGCCGCGTCGGTAAATTCGCCTTCAGTTTCGCCAGGGCGTTGGAAGTAGTAAAGTTGGGTAAGTGCTGCACGCATTTCGTCGGTTAATGGGAACGTTGCGTCTGCGCCACCTTTTAACTTGTCGGCCAACTTACCAATGATGTTGATAGTGAATTCTAATTCGCTGAAGCTGTCACCGTCAGTGATATCCATTGAATCAACAACACCGTAACCGAACATAGCTGGATATGCTTTGTGGTCGCCTTCAACAACTGCTACACGATCGTCAACTTCGACACGCCATACCTTAACTTGCCGGCCGTTGTGCTTAGCGTCCATGATAATCTTGGAAGCCTTATCACCTGGAACCACGTAAGCACTCAAATCGATTGAATCTTCGTTAGTTGACGCTGCTAAAATCCGGCCCATCTTAGTTTGTTCGTCTAATGAATCGCCTTCGATAGATACACTACCTTCGGTTTGGTGGGCTGGTAATACAGCCGGAGAACCAATTGGTGCCACTGTCTTATCTGTCGATTGAATGAAATACCAAACATCTTTACCGCGGAATGGGGTATCTTTTACGTACGTGATACCGTTATTTGTTTCTACCATGCTTTAACACGCTCCTTATAATGTTACCTCGACTAATAACATGGCACGTTTGATGTCGCGTCCCGTGCTGTCGTCGATGGTTGTTTGTGTTGTTAATGCGTCCCAGCGTACTGGCGTTCGACTGATTGCACGTTTCACCGTGTCAATCATGTCTTCAAAGTCAAGCGGTGGGGTAGTGCCTTCAGCGTATAAATCGATCTGCTGTGTAACTTGGTTCAGTGTGTCGAACTTGTTAGACATGTCAAGGTCGGTATGGACGTTGATGTGAACCAGTGGTAACGTGTCAGCTTGGCTCGGCTGCTTGTATTTAACTTTGATATTTTCAGCCGCCAGCTGGCCGTCTATGAGTTTGTACCAGTCTGTTAATTTCATATCATGTCACCCGCCTTTTTTAAAGCTTGTTCAACCGCCTTATAAAAAAACGGCGTTGCTTCTGTCGTACCGGTACGCATAAAAGGTCTAGCACTCATTTTATAAGTACCATACTCATTATAACTTGAATACTCTGCTTTCGCCACGTAGCGACCTGTTATAACATCTCCTTCTCCTCGTACTGGTTCCGGCTGTATATTCCTGCGTAAGTACCCAGTATCGACAGGAGCGACCCTCTGCGATCTTTCAGCGGCATTTGATAAAGTTTGCTTCATTGCAGTTTTTGTAACATTACGCGCTTCTTTAGCCGATAAGTTTAGTTGGCTATATAAATTGTCTAGCCCCTTAAAACTGACATTAAAACCTTTACCCGCCAATTGTTAATACCCTCACTTTCCGACCTTTGATTGCTTCGATAACGTTGTGTTGCACGCCGTCAATCTCTACACGGTCTGGAATATCAATACGATTCTTTAAATGCACTTCTAACGGTGACGTTTTAAGCAAGCCGTACACGTTTAGCTTTTGCAGGTTGGTAACCGGCTGAATGCAGCACGTTACGCGTTTCTTAACTGAAATAACTTCGCCAGTTAACTCATCTTCCGGCCCGTCCATGTAAACAAGTGTAATTCTATCGTTATATCGCATTATACAAACCTCATTCCCGGACGGCGACGTTTGAAGTTATCTCGGTAAATATCCAACGCGTCCGCGTACTCAGATAAATCAATAACATTCCATGTATTACTGATTTCACCCTCACTTGATGACTTCTTACCTTCATCACCGATTGCGTTGTACATGCGCACGGAAATTTCTTTAATGATGTAATCAAGGCTGGTTGGCAAGTTGTTTTGGCGAACACCACCGTCCTGATTAATGTACGCTAGTACCCGTGCCGTTGCATCGCTGATTAACTCCGTGATTAATCCGTCTTGTTCGTTATCGGTTAACCCGATTCTTAATTTTACTGCTTCTAGTGTATTCAATTTATTCACTCCTTGTTTATAGATAATAAAAAACGCACCCGCGTCCGGGTACGTTAATTATAACATGCTATTCGTGGACTGTTACAGCTACACTAGCAGTAAACACTCCAGATGTTGCGGTTACGTTGGCGGTACCGGCAGCAACTGCCTTAATCGTACCGTCCGCAACCGTTGCGGTAGCTTCTGCATCGCTTGACCAAGTAACCGCTGCTAGAACAGCTTCTTTGTCATCGGCGTCAGTCGGAACCGTGTCAACAGTGACAGTTCGTGTATCGCCTACTGCAATGCTGGCGGTCGCCTGTGAAAGCTTAATGCCCGTCGCATTATTCGGCGCTACGCTTTTGGGGACGCAGTGAAGATAGCTTTCTTGTTGTCGTCTAAGATAAAGCTACCAGCCTTACCGGCACCTTGTAAGGCGACACCATCGAAGTCTTCGGATTCGATAGTCCGAGTGGTTACAATACCAGTAAATGCACGGCCGATGTTGTCAGGTGTGAAGATAATAGCCTTACCACCCATGTACTTTTCAGGAACCTTGGTAATAACGATGTCACGGAAACGAACGATCCCGTTTTCATCGATATTTACAGCTGAACCCTTGCTTGAAGTTACGAGATTGTGGTCGATGATTGCGTTGTAAACTGCTGCGGTAACGTAGGCACGTACAGGTACAACCACTTCTAAGTTCGTGTACTTTTCAACGGCGGCTTCGAAGATGGCGTTAACATCGTCAACTTTGCCTAAGTCGTTGCCGGCTACGGAAGCCGCAGCAGCGATTAAAGCGGCGCCTAATTTCGTGTTGAACATGCGAACCTTAGCTTGTGCTTGTAAGTTCAACCGGTCAGCAACAGCAGCGTTCAAGTCGTTGTTAACAGTGAAACGATCTAAACCTTCGTGCATAGCCCAGTTAAACTCGTAAGGCACATCGGTATCGGTGTAAATGATTTCCTGACGTTCGCCGAAACGTGTTGAGTTGCCGGTACCAGTACCGAACGCAACGTTTGCGCCAGTGTCGTATTCACCAACCACAACAGGAACATCGTTAGTTTTAACACTGAATGCAGTAGCGTTGTTTTGGACGCCATCCAATGCTTGCAACGCACCGAATGTTGGTGCGAATACAGATTGCACGCCGAATACCGTTTGCATTAATTGTGCGAATTGCTTCGTATAGGTGCGTGCTGGTAAGTTGTTGTTATTTGTTGCCATGATAAGTTAACCCCTTTTTATTTTTCGTATTGTTTTAGAATTGCTTGGAACGGGTCGTCAGCGTCTTTTAACGTCGATGATCCGTTACTTGGTGCGGTGGTGCGGGCGTTCGCTTGAATCCCTTGCTTGATACCGTCATCAACAGTTGCTTTTAACGTTTCGACAGCCTGTTTAATAGCGTCGGCGTCACCTAGAACAGTGAGACTATCAGCTAAACCGTCAGGCAAACCGCTATCGGATAATAGCGCACGCGTTGCAAGTGACAGCTCTTTTTGCTTAACCGCTTGTTCACGCTGCGTTAACGCGTCCATCTTAGCCTTGGCTTCTTCAGCTGCTTTTTCGTCAGCTGACATTTTAGCAAGCCGTTCGCCCTCACTTTTAGCAGCTGCTAGTTTTTCTTCCATATCTTTCTTCTGCTTTTCGAGCGCTTTGGCTACTCGCTTATCAGCTTCACGATCAAGGTCCGAACGCGTAAACGTCGTTTCCTTCGCTGGTTCTGCATTCGGTTCTACTGGTTCTTTTTCTACTGGTTCTACTACTTCTGGTTCTGCCATATCTATACACTCCTTTGCACGTTATATGTGGTTACCGGCCCCGCCCACGCATTCGCACAGGTACGACCACACGCATATAACCCACTTATTATTTTTCGTCAGTCGGAACCCAACTACACATACAGTACGGGTGACGCGGTTGCATACCGCCGGCGTCTAGCAGGCTATATGTTTTGCCATCAAGTGGCGCACAGATCCGACACGCACCGGTATTCGCTACCCACTTCAAGCGTGTATAACCAGCATCTTCAGCAGCTCTGATATTCTCTTCGGCCATGATTCGTGCTGATTCCGTCATAAGTAAACGGCGTGCCTGATTATAGGTAGCTTTAAACTTGTCACGAATGTACTTCGTTTGTGTAACTGGGTTATCGTTAGCTAATAGGGCTTGCTTCATAATGGCACGCACATCTGATTGTAACGCGTCCATGCTTGACCAAATCCTATCAGACCATCTGACGTTGTTAATTGTACCATCTACCAAGTCGCTTATGCTACCCTTAGACACGCTAGAATACTCTTTAAACGTCTTATCAACTATTTTACGTGCTTCTTCGGATAAATACCCATCGCTATATTTAACGAGCTTAGAACCGATTTTAAACGCATATACGAACGAAGCAAGCGCGATTAGTTCGTCGTTGTTAGCCGGCTGGGTATATCTAACAGCCTCGTCAGCCATTGCCTGTTGTAACTCCGCAAGTGATTGCTGGTCTGGGTATTGCAAGTCATCCGTATGCGTATAATCCGGGTGGCGTTCGACAAAATCATACCACCACGCGATCAGATCACGCATACCAGCGTTAATTATCTTCTTCGCTTCCGTCGGATTGTTCCGTAGCCGTGCGTCCGCGAACTTCCTCATCGCTTCCATCGTCGGTCTGTCCGCCATACATTACACCTCCCATAGTGTTAGCTGTCTGTTCCCGCTGCTTATCCATCATGTCGATAATTTCCTGTACGTCGGTTACGCCCGGTAAGAACTGATACAGGTATTCTTGCGGAATCTGTGTGCCAGCGTCAACTAATGTCTTAACTGTCGTAACGTCGTCAGTCGGCAAGTTATCGCGATACGTGAATGTAATGTCACCAGACTCGATATCCCACGTATCGAATAAGTCAGTTTCGAATCGCTGAATGATTTCGTAACGCTTATACATGCCAAGATTAAACGCGCGCCGCTTCGTGCTAGCTAGTTCGAACGTGCCAAGCAACTTATATTCCATCGCAACGCCTGAACTGTTACCCGCGAAGTTCTCGTCTGTCATATCCGGCGTGTGGCTGAACTTGTGAATGTCGGCCGCAATCCGTTTTTTGTACGCTTCAGCGCCGTTAACGTCGTATTCTTTATGGATATATTCAGCGTCAACGCTTGTTTGTGCGCCAGTTACTGTTGATCCAGACTTAAGCAGCAGCATGTTAGCGCTACGCATTTCCTTAAGCATGTCAAGCTTGTTTTGTGCTAACTCTTTCATCTGTTCTTCGTCGTTCGGGTCAATGCCTTGTAACAACATCGAATCATCAAACAACGTATCAATGTCGCCTTTAATAACAAGCATAGCATCGTTTAAGTCAGTCATGTAGTTGGCCGTGTCTGATTGCGCAGCGTCGTACAAGTCGATCAACGAAATAACATTTTCATAGTCTCCTAATCTGAATGCGTTGTTCTTATATTCAACAACTGGGAACGTCACTTGTGATTCACTATAATCGACAATCAGCGCCGCTTCAGCAAGTGTAGGCTTATACACAACGTGCTCCGTATCCGTCCACGTTTCTGGAACGTACTTATTAATCACAACACCATCGGCATTTACGTCTTGCAACTCATGATACCGCACCGCCATGATTGGCTGTGGGTCTACCGACGTGTCATAGATAACGAACGTGTTCAGCGGGTCAAGCTTAACGATATGTTCTTCATCATCCGTGCCACGATAGATATATTCATACGCACGGCCGTAACGTGTCATGTCTAGGAACATATCGTAGTTGTGTGCGTCCATATCGTTGGCCCGTACTAACTTGTCGAACTCTTCCGATTCTTTTGGTAGCTTAACGTTAATCGGATTACCAACACTGAACGCCGTCTGAAAGTCCGCGATATATTTTGCGAACGAGTGTACTGCGCGGTGGTCTGACTTGCCGTCTTCTGTACGTCGGTTAGTTGGCGACATGATGCCGTCGTCTTGTGCCTTGTAATACTGGTCTAACATCTGCAAGCGTGGCACTTGGTTCGCTTTGTGATGGCGGATAAATTCCGCAATCCGTGTCGCGTCAAGTGAATCCAAGTCAGCTTGATAGACCATGTTCGCTTGTGCATTAATCATTGTATTGAATCCCTCACAATCCTAATTGTTTTAATTCGGCAACGCGGTCTTGATAGCCCATGTACTTGCCGTTCTTAACGAACATAAACCGCTGCATTGCGTAGCGCAACGCGTCGATCGCATGGTTGTTCGCGTCTTTCGGCTTGTTGAGCCAGTTGCCTTCTTTATCTTTATCATACACGTATGTGTTGAACTCTTCCATCAAGCCGACGACACGCGGATGCACAACGAACCGATACGACTGCATGTACTGGATGCCCTGAACGACACTGTCTTTACCTTTACCGCTAGGGACAATTCCAGGGACACCATGCACGCGTGACAATTCCGCAATCAGGTTTTGCCCCGCAACATCCGCAGTAATTGGTAAGCCGTACGCTTTATGTGATACTAACTGCTGTGCTATCTGCCCTGTCAGTAAGCCATGCTTATAGAATTCATCATACACATAGATGATTCGGTTAATCTGATCGACAGCAATAAACTCACCGGCAGTCGGGTCGTGCTTGAAACCAAAGTCCAGTCCAACAGACTTAGGTAGTGCCGCTATCTCTTGCATGCTGAAGTCGCGCTGTTCGAACAGCCCATCGAATACTAAACCTTCCGCAATTCCCCAGTCACCAAGCACAGCCACGCGAGCACGGTTGGGGTTACGTACTAACATTTCTTTCAGCGAATCAATATAGGCTTCGTCAAGATGTTCGTTGTCCTTGTAAGTCGTGGTAAACTCCCGCACGTTCTTACGTCGTGTGTCTTCGTCGAAGAACTCTGACTTGAGCCAGTGTCTGTCAGACCACGGGTTAAACGTGATAATCGTTTGATAGAACCCGTCTGGATCGTCCAACTCACCCCGCAATGATTCTTCAACAGTATTGAATGCGTCCATTGACTTCAACTCATAAGCTTCTTCGTACCAGCTACGGCATAGCTGTCCTACTGTCGGGGTAATAGATGTAATCTTCAAAGGATCATCCATGCCGCGGAAAAATATTGTTTGCCCTGTCGGAATGTACGTTACTTCCAGTGGCGACTTGTTCCATTTAAACAGATCATAAACGCCGAGTGCAGCCGCAACTTTCTTCAATGTTGCGAACGTACTGTCTTTATGCGTCGTAAAGTATTGTCTAATCACGAGCCAATTTACATACGGCTTCGTCATGACGTCGACAATAACTTTAATCGCAGCGGTGTAAGACTTAGCTGAACCACGCGACCCTTTATACACGAGATACCGTGCCCGGCTGGTAAACATCGGATAATACGCCTTAGTAACATCTTCGGCAATGTCAATATTAATTGTCTTCTGGGAGTTTGACATTTACAACCACCTGCTTATCGTTGCCATCGTTCGCAGCATCACGTTCAGCCTTCTTAGCTTCAGCACGCGCACGCCGTACTTGAGCTTCGTACATTGGGTTAGCTTTAGGGTAACGTTTAAGAATTTCCTTAGCCGCAACGATTCGCGTTTTGTTGTCAGCTTCTTTCTTATCGCGATACACGCCGTCACCGGTACCGATCACAATTGTTTCTTGCTCTTCGCCACGAGCAATACGCGTTAATAGTTCCATTGCTTCGTTCGCGTCCATAATTAACTTATTGTCCAATTTTCTCAACCTCGATTCTAAATATTTTTGTACCCGCGGCCGGTGTAACATTTCGTTAGCAGCATGTGCAGGGTATTTATTTTTTGAGCCGGCTTTCTTTAGCGCCCAAGTTGCCTCTGGTCTAACCATGTAATAATCAACGAATCGCTGTTCTAATACAGTACATTCGCTTCTAAGGCTTGCCATCTTTAATCACTTCCTTAATCTTATCAGGATCGAAGTCTGACCACGCAATCTTGCCATCAATCAATACGACAGGAAACGAGCGTACGCCGGCTTCGTGAAAACGGGTAATATCGTCATCGGTCGCAAGCGTTATTTCATGTTCAACACCTCCAGCCGTTAATAATCGTTCAGTCAATCGACATTTTGAACAGTTCTTTGTTGTATAGATAGTTAACATATAATATTCACCCCTTGAATGTTAATTATACCATGCGTGTCACACCACTGACATTTATTGACAATTAAATAAAATAATTCAGATTTAGGACACGAAAAAACTACTAATTTACTATCGTCAGTCTAAACTACACGAATAAGGCAAAAAGACACACCCGGCACGTTTTTTAGGGTAAAATGAATATTTTTCCCTGTATTCATCAGTTTAGTGAATATTTTACGTATAATTAGGTTATTTAGTAGTAATGGTATGATACCAAACTGACAGGTGAAGTCGGTTTTAGTAGTAATAGTAGTAATAGTGTCATAATTGTAATACTTTATTAAGTTATATTTAAATCGTTGCAATGACGGTCAATCGTGCTATACTACTATTGTAATTATGATAATTACCAATTAGAAGAATTAGAAATAATTAGAAAAACTACCAACCTATACCAATCGGTGAGTAGTAGTAGTAGTAGTATATCGTAACCCCTTGCTATACCTATATATATAATAAAAAAACACTTTCTTTCTTTATATATACATATATGGTAAATTAGAGAATTAGAAAAATAAGAAGACCCTGAGTATTTACACTATCGTAAGTACCCTGAGTCTTCTAATTTTTCTAATTTTCGCATTTCCCTTGGGAGAGTAAGGACTAGCGATTAGAAAATAATTCGCGTTTTCGAATTTCTAATTGCTGATTTTTTCAACCGTTTTGAGCTAGCTATAAAATTGCTTGCTCGATTACACATGTATCATAGCACGGTTTATCAGTATTGTCTACCGTCTGAACTGGACATAACGTTTTAATTTTCATTGCCGCTACCCTTAACATACCCGTCGAACAGGTCGTTAAGCAGTTGTTTGGCTAGCGTGGTATTGCCGTTCAACATCTTAATCAGTTGGTGTGCCGCAAGCTGTGATAATAATACGCCGGTTTCTTTTTCGGTAATTGGTTCTGAACCGTCAGCCATACCGTATTCAATTTCACCATCTTTTGTCATCTTAATGCAAATTTCAATCATATTAATTTCCTCCAATAAAATTATTCTACTGTGTAACCGTCTAGCCACGCACGCGCAAAATCGTCTTGATTGTTAGCAATCCATCCAGACTCTTCATTAAGATAGTTCATGCTTTCATCAAAAGCGTCAAACAGTGTTGCTAGTTCTTGCTTAGAAGTTTCGAGGTATTCTGCTACTTTTTTAGGGATTACCGGCAACTCTTTGTACGTCTTCTTGAATACATCATCGGCAATTGCCCAGTGCTCGCCATTGACACCGGTTGCAATCCAGTCACCGGGATTAACTTTTAAGTCACCTTCGAGTGTCTTAACGTGCCAATTATGTGCCTGCTCGCCAGTTTGCAATTCATTAACCATTTGACTTATCATTCCGCTTGTCGTATGTTCAAATTCTTTGTCAAATACCCCTTCGGGAATTACGTCATTTTCTGGATCGAATTGTTGGGCCTTAATAATGGCCGTTTTACGATAAATTTCAATCATCTTAATTTCCTCCTAATAAAATTATTCTACTGTGTAACCGTCTAGCCACGCACGGGCAAAAGTGTCTGAATTACGCTCATCGTAGATCCATGAAGCAACATCTCCGTGTGCGTAGTCCATCGCATCGCTTACATTGCCAACACCGCCTTCGCCTTTGCACCACCTGATATACTCGACAACATCTTTAGGAATAACCGGCAATTCGGCATATGTCTTTTTTTATACTTGGCAGCGTTGGTCATAAGTGTATTTCATGACTTCGACAATCTCGTTTTTAGAAATTCCTTCAATTATCATTTTGTCAACAGCAGCAGTCAACAATAACCCGATTTCCCAATAAAACCCTAATTGTTTACCGCAATCGTCTGTGCTGCTAGCAATTATCCCATCGGGGCCAGTTTCTACAGTTACCTTTTTCATAATTCATTCCCCCAATAAAGTATATTCCGCGCACAATCCATTTGTCGTGTATTCTAAGAGTTTTAAAGCCTTAGCCCCCATAGTGTATCCGTTCTTGTCTTCGTAACCGTCCGTGGGCTTAGGAGTGCCGAATTGACGGACGATAGCGCCGTTGTCATCGGTTGTGACTTGCGTATGGAAGTGTCCGTAATGGATTTCACGCCACGTTGAGCTTGACCATACGCGTGGGAACTCTGCGGCGAACAGTGCGGATAACTTACGCTTGGCTGTGTCACCGTGTGCCATCATAATACCGACGTTGTGGAAGTTGTATGTCGCCCGGTAATTGCCGTTATTGTAAACGGCTACGGTCGTTACGAATCGTGCGCGAATCATCTCAACAAACGCCCACTGCATGTCGAAGTCATGGTTGCCGCCAACTGCGTATAATTCGACTGCGTTTGACGACTTTACTGCCGCTGTGATGACGTTTGAGACAACCGCCGCGGCATCACGCCATGCTTCAATCATGTCAGCGTGGTCTAATTGCGTGCCTGATACCGTACGAGTGGTTTTAATGTAATCCGAGTGTAGCAGGTCGCCACCAATTTCAATCACGATACGTTCATAACGTTGTGAGTTGATTTGTTCAATGATTTGTTGTAGGTAACTAGCGAAACCGTCGTACGTTTGCACCCCGAAGTGTAAATCGTAAAGTGGAATTACCAATAACTTACCGTTTGAGGTACCTGACGTGCGTTCTAAGGGCGGCGTGACGATTGTCTTGTTAATAATACCGCATAACTCTTCAACGCTTACGGACGACTTAGGAGCGACCTTAACGGTAATGCTGTATTGAGGAACCGTTCCATCGTTTGTTGAATGCTGTTCGTAAACCTTGTACTGCGAACTGATTAATTCGAATTTGTCAGGGTCGTAGCCGGTTAATTTAAGCATTGTTTCCGGTGACTTGTCGGGCTCATGCTTCAGCCGCATAAGCGCGGTGGTTGTTTCGGTACCGTCTGAATCGAACTTAACGGACTTGCTAACCGTCTCTGGTTCGTCTTCGGCTGATAGGCGGTAGAACTTCTTACGAACTGAATCACGTGTTTTCCCTAGTGTTTCCGCGATTTCATCCCAGTTAAGCCCCTCACGTTCAAGCTGAATCAAACCTTCGATGTCTTCGTTCTTCCAAGTCATTAGTTAGCAACCTCCGTGATTTCGTATTTAAACATTGCGCGTTCATCGCCGTTTTTGTAATAATAATTTTTACGGTGCAGTAAGTCGTTCAAGTCGTTCGAACGTAGTTCCACTAGTGGTACCCATACCAGCCGGCCTTTTTTCTTTTTAAACAACATCATGCGATTATAGATGTCGCCAGGCTCTACTGGTCCGTCACTTCGTTTAGCGGCGAGGGTCTCAATTGCTCTAGCATCGCGTTCGTCTTTTGCTGCTTCTTTCAATTCACTCAACGTTTCGAATGCGTGTCCGTTAGTTGCTAATTCGGCCGTGTCAGCCATACCACGTGTATTGACACAGTAATACTTCCCTTTGTACATAAACGTGATATAAAAAAATCCTTTTAATGATACAATTTCGCCTAGTTCGTACATATTAATCGGCCTCCTCAGTTTCGTAGCTTCCAGCTTGCAAAAAGAAATTCGGATCATTTACTAATTCATCGATTTCATCATCTGTGAATTTATTTTTGAAATATCCGTTTAAATTAGAAACAAAGTAATTACTGTTGATAGGATCGAAATTAAGATACAATCCATCCCCGCTTGATAATGACAATCCTTTGATTTTAACATGATGTTTTGTTAACCGTTTTGAAATTGGTGTTTTAGCGTATTCAACGGCGACCGAAAACATTTCAGATGTTGCTGGCGTATTATAGTTACAATCAATCCCATATTGCCGATCATTTGATATTGATAGCACATTACTATTATTACTGTCGAATACAAATGTAAGATTGCCAATAATCTCAATTGAATATCCCATTGCTTCTACTTTTTTGATAAATTCTTTAGTTTTCATTGGTTTCCTCCAAGTATTTCAGTTATTGTCGCGTGTAACATAACCCAATTTAATCTTTTTCATTGTAACCACCCCGTTAATTTGTCGTTGTCTAGTGTCCTCATCATTGCCATGGCTTGAGTTCCACCGGTTAGCCGTACGTATTCCGGGAAGAATATTGCCATACCCGGAACCGTGAACGTTTCACCGTCAGCACCTAAGATACATTTAAAGCCGTAATATTTAAGCTTCTGATAAGCTTGTGGTAAATCATACTCGATCGGAATAATCATTTAATTTCCTCCCATTACATCATCGCAACCATTAGCCCAGCAATTAAAGTGTACATCGTTAGCGCCTTTGCGAATCCGTGTTTATCATCTTCGAACGTCATAGATACGAACAGTACTATCAATACTAAAAATACGTAAGCTAACATTTAATTACCTCCGTCATCTAAAAACGAGCGATCGAACATATTAATCGGCTCAATCTGAACGTGTGAGTTTGGCTGCGTCTTGTCCAAGATAAAGAAGTCGTGCAACGCGTCATTGTAGTTCTTGTAAACCGCAACTCCTCGTTCGCCGTTCAATAACACATATACTAGCTCTTCCATGCCTGTACCGCCTTATTGTATGCGTCAATAAAACCGAACTGTGATTCACGGCCCAACTGTTTGAACCGCCATTTAAACTCGCTTCGCGTTAACGCGTGATATAAAAACTCTACCGGTTGCATTGGTACTGATTCGAATTCGCTGTGATAAACCGCCATAATGTCATCTACTAATTGCTGATAATCTGTTTTCATTTCCGTTTATGCTCCCATCTTTCTGGCTTGTTAATAATTTCATATGCACCGTTCTTAACGGCTTTGAGCCGCCGCATGACGTATGTAATTTTAACTCCGCCATCTTTACTAAAAATCGTTCGTAGTTCCCCCGGTGTAATCTCGTGGTTAAGCGTTCTCCTAACCATTTCATATTCGTATGTCGTCAACTCAATGTCAATGTCGCCATAGCATGGCTTAGCAAGTCGGTGCATTTTCTGCAAGTCCCTACCACGTACTGCTGTTAGTGTCTTGTATTTCTGTTCCATTTCTAACACGAACGCTAGTAGCTCTTTGTATTCTTTGCTAGCCATATTATGCGTAACTCCCCTCTAACTTGAATGGCAGGTGCGTGCGTTTAGCTACCTGTTTAGCGATGACGGCCGCGTTGTATTCGCTGTCTACTGTCAAGTAATCTTCTGTAAACACATTATCATCATCATCACGAGATTGTAATACGATCCCGTTAGCACCGTTTTCTGTGTAACAAGTTACTGATAGTTGGTGACGTTTAAGTTGGTACATAATGATCGTGCTATTAAATCGGTTTACGATATTTTTAATTTCCATGTTATAGCTTCCCTTCTAATTTAATCCTGTCATCTGCAATGCGTTCGTGCAAGCTGCCAAACGGACCGCCAAGCTTTCGCATTTGTTCTTCACAATCATACAATACCGACAACGCAATTTCAATATTATTTTTATCACATACCTTAATTAGTGTTTCTAGTAATTCAATCGATTCTAATAGCTTTGCATACGTCATAATAAGCGTCCTCCAATTCTTTACCGATGTCGACGCCATTGCGCTGTGCTCTGATTAGTTCCTCAATAATCTGTTGTGAGTTAAAATCATGCCTCCGCGAACGTTTTAACTTGCTTGGGTGGTTATAAGCGAATGCTTCAATTGATTTTAGTAAATCCATTTTTATTCCTCCGATAGTTCTGGGTTAGCGTGCACGTTGCCAGACACCTTAATTTCATTGCTAAAGTAATAGTCATTTACGCCGAACCCCTTGCTAGAAACACCCTTTGCAATCCATTTACCGTATACATAATTGCCTTTCTTAACTTCAAAAGGCTCACCGATATTTCTATCCGTGTACAACATAATTGGCTGTACCATATCGCCTTCGTAAACATCTTTGCCGTTCACATCTTTCAGGCCGGTAAACTGCTCCCAAACATAGTCATTAGGATCTAACATGCCTAAATCCTCACAGCAAATTAAATTTCCAAGCCTACCAGCATTCCCATCAATAAAATATTCGTTTTCATTTTTGTCCCATGCTCTAAACTTAATCATCGTCGCCATCTCCTTTATAAATAACTAGTGCTGACGGAAAAGGTGCAGAATCTCCACTAACTCCATCTACTTCAAATTTTAATCCGCCTCGCAAAAACTCAATTTCAGCATGATTGAAAATATAGTCATGCCAATAGCTAGTATCAGTTCTTGATGGAATCAGCATTACTAAAAACTGATCGCTTTTTAATTGTGTTTCAGATGCCTTTTTAACCCATAATTTCAATTCTCGACCATATGGTGGATTCAAAAATAGATTACCTGATAATTTTCCCCAATCTTGTTCCAATGAATTATCCTCACGAGTGAAATAATGGTCGCATTTAGCGTTGCCGTCACTTGCAGCTAAATCCCATTCAAAATTATATTTAGCATTTAATCGATCATAGAAATCTTGTGGCGTTTCCCAATCTTCTTTATTTGATGTAAATAGCGCCTTGTTAATCACATTTGCTTCCTCCTGTCTTTCTATATACTATATACTACTACTACTATTTTATAAGTCAATAGTTTTCGATAAAAAAAGCGAGAAACTTTTAAAAAGTCTCCCACTCGGTTAATTCTATACTGTTATTGCCGCCACCAGCGCTGCTGGTAGTGCCGATTCTAAAAACATTTTCTTAGCAAGTTCCTGATAATCATTTTCATCGTCTGATAGTGAACACGCTGCTAACCAGTTCATGAAAGTAATCAGCATAATGCAGCCAGCAGCCATTAATCTTCTAGTCATAGCGCACCTCCAAAAATAGTCATAAACGCCACAGTCACCGCAAGGTTTGCTGCTAACAATAGGAATGGACGGTTCTGTTTATGCTCAGCTACCGCAACCGCGTTAAAAGCTGTGATAAACGATATATATTCAATCATTGTCGCCAACCTCCTCAATTAGCTTATTGAGGTACCATGCGGCCTTCTTAAGGTCTTCTAAACGTTTTCCTTTGTACGGCGCACGGTCGATATACTTGTAGACATTGAACAGCAGTCCGCCTTGATAAGCATTCCAATCACTATCGTTTAAAAAATCCTTGATGATGTCGATCGTTTCACGTCCGCCATGGTTGTAGTGTGACGGGTGCTCTACAGCGTCGTTAGCGATATAATTATAGCTTTCTTTTTCTTCAGGCAAATGGTCGTGCAGGTATTTAATCGTTTCTGAAATGAGGTACGCGCAATCGCGAATCTTGCCGTCTTCAAGTAATACTGAATTATCTTTATTAATCCGGCTAACCTTGTGCCACGTACCATCAGAAAACGGTACCCAATCGTTCTCCTTAATCGACACCACCGAGCGGCATTTAGATGGAATAAAAACAGCGATTCTAAAACGCATATCTAGTGTGGTGTTGTTTTCCTTATCGACGTCATTGCCAAAACGTACGATATTACCATCTTCATCACGCATATAACGATTGACACAGCTTAAATATTCTCTGGCTTCGTCTACCAATTGTTTAGTTTCCAACGAGTTTGTCCCGTTCGCTTTAACCAGTAGTGTTTCACTTACCTTTGCTAAATTAAAATCATCGGCCCAAACCTCCCCGTGAATAGCTGGGGAAAATTCGTATTTATCCGTGCCAACGATGTTATACCACAACGTTCCTGGAACGTTAGAAACCGGTTCACCGTCATGATTTCTATAAATTACCATTCTACTTGTCCTCCAGTTTTTTTAGTTCTTCCCGCACAATCCTAACCGCTTCTTCTCCAGAACGAGCCACGCCATAAATGACGTTTTTGTTCTTTAGCCCGTTAGCAAAATCGACTTGATCTTTACGCCGCCGGCCGATGTCGGTTTTTACCTCAATAAAGAATATCCGGCCATTATCTGGCTTGTAACCCATTAAATCAGGAAAGCCGGTTGGCAATCCGGTATTGAACCATCTTCCGTCAGACGTTTTAACCTTTCCGACGTTGGTTCTAAACACGATGTATCCAGCTTGTGCCAGCTTTACGCGAATATCATTTTGGATTGATTGCTCTTCTCCCATGATACTCATTCGATCACCTCATAATCCGCATTTGTAAACCACATGGCGGCAAACAATTCAGCCTTTGCACGGCTGCCAAAACGCTTAGCTTTTACTTTACGGCCGTCAACTTTGTACTTGCTTGACACATAGCCGACGTTATTAATTACAATAACATGGCTATGGTTAGTGTATTCTACCATTGAAGATAGAAAAGTTAAGTTGCTGCCTTTTATTTCGAAACAACTATCTGTATCGCAACTTTCAGAAACTTTAACGATTCCTTCTTCTGGGTAATAATCTCTTGATATTCCAAACGCGCTTCTATATGGTTCACTATAATACTGGCGAATGACATCAAACGGCTTAAACTTAACGACGTCACCAACTTTAATCTGCGGACAAACTGTTAGCACATCCTTGCATTTAAAGTCGTATCCGTCTTCAAAGTAGCCATCAAACGCCAGCCGACGTTTAACCTTACCAGATACTCCATTTTTCAACAGTACGATGTCACCATCGTTAAAATGACATTCCGTCATAAAGAATAGCCCCCTTTTTAAGTTTGAGTTTACCATATCGATTACACTTCAAGTGTAATAAATAGTTCAAGTCGTTGTTCTTTAAAGCATCAACATCAACCCAAACACGTTTACCGCACTTTTTGCTACATAAAATCATGTAATTACCATCGAGGAGTTCTTCTTCGAAGATGTCTCCAAGTTCCGCATTTTCTGGTTTGTTGGCTACGTGTAAATAAAACGCCGGTAAGTCAATCGGACTACCTGTTGCTTCGTGAAGTTCTTCTAGCGTATCATATCCAGTTTTACAACTAGCCATTAGCGCCATATTCCCAACTCCCTTAGGCGTATCGATGTAAAATTTTCCCTTATACTTAAAAATAATATAACTTATTCCAAGGGATGATAGAACTTTTCCTTGACTATATATCATATATTTCACAGCCCTTTCGAATTGATGACTATAATATACTACTACTACTCGTAACTGTCAATATAAAACTTTGAAACAATAATCATAATTAACGAAAATGTCGCCATGCTGTAATCGTGCGTCAAAACGCCGTATACAGTATTAATCATTTGCGTTACGAGCACGAACCACCATACATATTTCATCATTTACCACCTGCCATTTTATATAATCTGTAAATGTAAGGCAACTTTTTTCCTAATTCACTGGCGAACGCATGTAACTCGCTTGACGATATATAACCGCCGTTCGCAACAACTCGCCGACGAATCGCTGCGTTAATCGGCCGTCGTACATTGCCAGTGTTCGTAATCTTACGCGCCCTGAATTTATTATACAGCTCGATCAGGCTATCTTCACCCGTGATAACGCGCTTGGCAATTTCAATCATTTCAGCTTCTTCAATCTCTTTTTTTCCCTGTTCAGTCCGTGGATCCGGCGCCGGCTTGGGTGTGCCACAGTACGGACAGCAATTGTCTTTCCAGTCATAGAATACCTGATAGCACGCTTCACACGTGTGTATGTCAGGTGCGTCAACGTCGTTCTTTCGTTTTTTGCCGGTCAACGACCATTCGCGGTCGTCATCTGGTAAGCCGAAGCGCATGTAATTACCAACATGGTCGATGATAATCGCTTGCTTGCCATCAACGTACCGCATGCAACGCATAGACTGTTGTAAATACAGTACTAGCGAAGCGGTTGGCCGACACATAATCACGACTTCACAGTTAGGGACGTTAAAACCTTCGGATATTAAATCGTTGTTACATAGCACCTTTAACTTTCCATCCCTGAAATCATTGATTATCTGGTCACGTTCAAATTGTGGCGTCTTGCCATCAACACTAGCAGCACTAACGCCAGCTTCTCTAAACGCCTTAGCGTAATCCTTAGCGTATTCTACCGAGTGCGCGTATAAGATTGCCTGCTTGCCGTTAACGTTCTTTATATACGAACTAACGGCGTCTCCGAATATCTTACTGCCTAGGACTTCGTCAATCGACGCCTTGTCATACTCTCCGCGTGTCTTTTTGAATCCTTGCAGCGTTTGTGGCGCGTAGTACGTGAACGGTGCCAGTCGCTTATGATCAATCAGCCATCTTACTGACGGCCCTTCTATCATCGCTGGGTAAATGTCATCAAACCCTTGTCCGTTCATACGCCATGGCGAACCGGAGAACCCGAGCCGTGGCACATCATCATAATAATCTAAAATATCAGTGTAGGTCTTAGCACGTGTATGTTGTGATTCGTCGATAATAATCAGGCTAGGACGCGGCAACGTAGCAAGCCGGTTTTTGACCCGGCCGACTGTCATAACGGTAGTGTAATCCGAATCAACCCCCATTTCGTTAAATGTGTCTACAATCTGATTAACAAGCTCTTGACGGTGGACGGTAAATAGTACGTGTTTGTGGTTAGCTGTCGTTAGACGAGCGATTTCACCTATCATAACCGATTTCCCAGAACCTGGCGGGCTAACGATTAATACGCCGTTGTTACCGTGCCGCAGTTCTTCACGAGTGCCATCAACAATGCGCTGCTGATAGTCGTACAGTTTAAACATTAATATCCCTCCATACAATAAAAGCCCCGATATACGGGGCCTGTTAAATTAGAACGGTAAGTCATCTTTCTTTTCTGCGGTTGCGTTCGCTGGTTTCACTGAAGATACAGCAATCTTACGGTTTACATTACCCTTGTACTTGTCATCGTAAAGTTTAACAGCAACTTCGTAGTTAGCCATTTGCTTAACATAGTATTCAAAGAACCCATCTAAATTGCTCATCGCTTTTTCTAACGCTTCCGGCGAAACCGCGCCAGCTTCGAATGCGTCCTTGATCCGGAACGATACTTGCGTTTCCGTCTTTTCTGGATCCTCGTTAACAAACATTGTATCAGTTAAGATATATTCACTGTTGTTAGCCTTAACCTTGTACCAGAAACGATATACTTCGTACTGTTCTTTGATCGTATCATGCTTAATACTTACTAACTTGCCTTTATAAATCCCTGTGTTAAGTTCTTCATTACCAAATGGTACCTGCTTAGCTGCGTTCTTTACCTTATCTAATAAACTCATTTTAAAATTCCTCCCAGTTATAAATTAACCTAATTTTTCAATAATAGACTTGATTTGTGATTCTTTTTCTTTTTTTAGTGGACTATTCAATAAATTAAAGTAGCTTGATGTTAGGATTCCTAACTCACCGGCGATCTTCCAAGCCGGAACGTTCTTACTTTTGGCTAAGTCTCTGATTTCTTGGTTCGCGTGTTCCATTAGATAACCCCTTTTCGCTTTAATAACTTAATGAGTAATACAATTAGTGTAACCCCTGCTGCTAATGCAATCAAGTAAGGCAGTGCCGCGATTGCCATTCCAATAATAAAACTAATTACTAATGCAAATTTGATAAACCACCACATATTAGTTACCGGCTTTCTTTAATTGTTTGCGCAACGCCAATCCGGCGATCACGATTAATGTAATTCCGATAATGTAAGGCAATGCCTTAACCATTAATGCAATTAACACCGATGTAATTATCATAAACTTAAATAACTTTTTCATTTCTTGACCCTCCCGAGGTTTCTTTATATTTGATGATTATTATATTACTACTACTACTTTTAGTTGTCAACTCTTTTTAATCATTTAAATCTTCTTCTTTAACAAATACGCCGTTAATTGTTTTACCCTTACGGTTAGCGATTACGTCGTACGCGTCTTCTAGTGCTTTATCCGGATCGATACCGCATTGTAAGGCTAGAATGATAACCGTAACCATTGTATCGCCGATGCTGTCATATAATTGCGGGCCGTTATGCTTGTTATGTGCTTCGGCCAACTCACCAACTTCCTCAACGACTTTAAGCAACTGCTTGTCTGCGTTTTCGTGATGTAAAATATCGCGTTCATTGGCCCAATATTCTAACATCTTAGTTGTTTTTTGCATTATACTCATTCTCCTCTTTCGCCATTTCGATGTACTTTTCCAAAAATTCGATTTCCTGTTCAGCCGTCATCTTTTCAACGATTTCCGTTTCGCGTTCGTCATAGTCTAGTACAAGGTCGCCGAGCGTAAACAGCTCGTAAAGCGGAAAACGCGTGTTTTCGACAACTACCGCCTTGTTATATAGACGTTCTAACATGTCAATCTGTTCTTGGGTCATAAGATAAAATCCTCCTTGAATGTTTCTTCTAACATCGTTATCGAAGCAACCAAGCACTTAGTTAACCGTTTTGGCTCGTTGTCTTCTGCTGGTGTTTTGATTGAATAGTAATATTTGCCATCTCTGTAAATTTTGTACTCAGCAATCGGTAACCAATCATAATCATAGATCGTTTCAATCCCGCCGCCTTTACTATCAAGTTCAAACTCTGTGTTAAACGTATTTATTACCTCCCTTTCTATGGTTATTATATTACTACTACTACTATTTCGTGTCAACACTTTTATTAAATAAATAAAAAGACACCCATTAAGGTGTCTAATCGCATATATTAAAGCTTTCCGGCGTCCCAACGCTTTGAAAAACGTTCTACTTCTTCCGGTTCAATCTGTGAAACTGATAAAATTTCAGCCGCTAAATCTTCGTCGTTGTCTTCCTGAGCGCGCTTTAAAGCCCAGTAAGTAATGTTGTTGCGTGTTCCCGGTTCTGCCGTCTTAACACGTTCTAACAGACCTGTTTTGTCGCTGTGTGGCAATCCTACCATTGGCCGCTTGTAATTAATCGTGATGTTAGTTCCGCCTACATAGAAACGATGTGAGATGCTAAATCCTGACGGATCTACATTGTCTCCTAACTGTTTAGCGATTGCTTGCGCGTTCGCCTTATAATTATCATCGTCGGTTGATTCGATGCCTGGGATTAAGATACGATAACGCAACTTATCAGGAGTGCTTGAACTTGTTTCATAAGCCAGATAATCATATGGTAGTTCGATTTCATCTAATGACTTGAATTTACTATCATCAACATCAATAACAACACCGGTTGCGCCATCAATGCTATCAAGTGTCGCGTCTTTGCCCGTGAAGAACGCTAACAACGGTTGTTCCTGCTTAGGTGTATCAGCAGATGCTTTGATGTTGTCGGCAAACCGCGAGAATGACGTCTTAACCGTGCCAACGTTCTTAGTGTCGGTAATTCCTGTCATCATGCGAATTTCGAACTCATCGAAGTTAGCTTGAACCGGAAGTGAAGTGCTACCGTAAACAGCATTTTTGACGTCTTCTGCGAACATTTCAGCCGGATATCCGTACATCGTTGCACCATCGGCCGTAAAGTTCTTAGGCTTTGACTGATTACGTTTGAATCGGCGCATAGCTTCGGCACCAAACACTTGAACTAACATCTTGTTAGACGCGCCGCCATTGCTAACGATGTATTCTTTGATGTCTTTATATTGTTCTTCTTGCGTTTCGGTCCACTTGTTGCGGTAACTAGCCTCGATCAATCGGCGAGTTGGCTTGCCAACGTGAGCCATAATGTCGGCTGGATCTAAGTCGTGCAGTTCGCCAAGTTCTTTACGCGTGAACTTAGGCATGCTGTTATCTAAGCGCAATAAGATGATACGCTTGCTTACTTGCGGCTTGCTGTAAAACTCTTCTTCGTTGTTGGTGGCAATAACTGAACTACCTTTAAATGTCATCACGCCACGTTCACCACTGCTAGCTGTAACGTTTCCTTGCTTTTCGTTCATAAAGTTCTTAATAAAGTCTTCACTAACTGGTGCGTCTTCGTTATCATCATCGGTGATGACAAGAAATTTATCAGCGACTTGTTTATTCCACGTTCCGGCGTCGAAGCTGAACCGCCCACGTGCTGGCATGATTACCGAAGCTGAACCATATAACGCGTCAAGCGCACCTGTGATGATACTTTTACCACTGCCGGGCGCAAAACCAAGCATGAGGTGTTTCTTAACGTCGCCACGCTCGTCGTCGGTGTTGGTAAAAGGATAGTTCATGATATCAGACCATACGCCAGGCCACAACTCGCCTTCGAGCCATTTTATATACTTTTCAAGTGCTGCGTTTGGACGGTAGTTGTAAATTGCGTCCGGATACATCGATTCCAGTGAATATTTATCCTTAGCAACGTACTTAACAACATCGTGCAACAATTCACCGGCTTCTTCGGTAGCCTTATGTTGCCGCGGGTCGGCAGCGTCACGAATTAAGTCAACCGTTTGGTCGATCGTGTATTCATGGTTACGATACTCGAACCGTCCAATAACACTTTCTCCCAGACGTTGTGCCTGTGTCACTTCGACTTCTTCGCCAACCTTTTCAAGTGCCATATACGTTTTATCTTTATCGCTGCCATGTTCTCCTATTAACGCTTTATATCCATGAAAAATACGTGCTTGCATATCGCGTGTGTTAGATTCCTTTAATAAATCAATTAACCGTTCGCGTCCAAACTCTTCTAACTGTGTCATATGATCGTGTCTCGCTTTCTAATATTCTCCCTTGTAATTACACTCAACCTATATCAAAACTCCTTACGCTTCGTTTTTGGCGTATTCAACGGCCTTCCAGTAGTCGCTGTTCTTAATTTTAGGCTTAGCAATCTTGTCAGCCAAGCGGTTCTTAATCACGCCACGACCGTCAGGGTTCATAACGACGTTATAGCCATCAAATCCATTTTCTGTGCGACTAACCAATTTAGCGTATCCAGCCACCGAATTAAACGCCTTGGCGTTCATGGCCGGTTCTTCTCTGTCTTCACTGGTTACTAACGACCATAGCGTGAATAATACGTCACCTTTGTAATGGATAGCCCACGTGCTGAACTTGGAAAGTAACGTTTGAAGCGTTCCATAAGCTGCACGACCGTCAGTGTTGCGTCCGACCTTTCCGGCTTGAATTGCTTCGACTAACGTCGTTTCTACTGCTGAGATGTTGTCGAACACGACCAAGTCATAATCCTTAGCCATGTTATTAATTTCAGCGATAAATCCATCGGCGTCATTATAGTCTGATAATTCCGGCTCAACTACCGTAACTGTATCTTCGTGACCAGCCAACGTACTGTACGATCCATCAAAACTGATAACCAACTTTTTACCAGAGTGGTTTAAAGTTAATGCTGTTTTTCCAGATCCGACTTGTCCGAGCACCACATAAATGTTTGCGCCGTCTTTCAAATTCTTTACTAGTTTCAATTCGAAAACCTCCTAATTTTTGTCGTTATTTTTCTAATTCTCTAATTGGAAAACACTATTTTTCCACTTCAAGAACCATTCGACTGTTTAAATATAGCATGTAGTAATTAGAAAATCAAGCATAATTAGAAAAAATTAGAAACTTTTCTAATTGCTCAAAACCAGCTGTACCAATGGGTAAGATACTACAATTAGAATAATTAGAAATACTAATGTTACTTTTATGCTTATACCCCCTTTATAGAGCAAAAAATAATTACCGGAGAAAAGTTCTAATTTTTCTAATTCCTGATTATTGAGGATTAGAAACTGAAAATTTCTCCGGTAATTATTAGTATGTCTGTCATTTGATTAGTTTTATAATACCACGCCTACAAATTACCGTCAAACTCATAGACTATCTTTTTAAGCCCTTGCTGCATTATATGTTTCTGTGACCATTCAGAATTATCATCAATAAAAACTGGCTCAATTTCTCCGGCCTCGATTTTTTCAACGCGATTATATAAGTCGGTAATCATGTCGGCTAAGTCCCCGTTGGCTGCAACCTTGCTCATGTCGTAAACACGATAGTTAAGTGACTTTTTATCAATGGCGACAATGTAGTAGTTCTTAACTTGTGGCTGAGTAGCCATGTAAATCCATGCTTGCATTTCGTAATGCGTGTTGTAAATCCAATCGTCGAAACGCTCGCCGTTCCATACCCGATTAAAGTTTGGCACGGCTACGAACTTGTAATCGATAATCGTGTCATCGCTCAATGTGTCTATACGTCCCTCAAATGCCTCGTGTTCGATTTTAACTTCGCTACGGTAATTTGTACCCAACAACTCTTCTCGTAGCTTAGAAGCGACGCCAACCGCGTCTGTGATGGTACTGAACGACTTCTTTAGTCCAAGTTCCTTGTTGCCGCGCACACACATTGATTTAAAATCGTCATCGGTAACATCGCCATCGATTCCGGCTATCATTGCGTGCGCAACTTTGCCATACGTTAACGCGTCTGACTTCTCATATTTGTACGCTGTTTCGTCGTGTAAGACGTAGTGAGCGTAGGCCCGTGCTTCATTACTCAAGTAACGTGCAAGCCGTGTAAAGCTGTATTTTGTCATACTATTCCCTCCCTGTTGCTGCCCAGATTAAGTTTTCCGCGTTGTTGTCCGTATTGTCACCGTTTATGTGGCTAACAAAATGGTAGCCATTAGGATTTGGCACAAACGCTTTAGCAATTAATCGCGATACAACATGAGCCTTACCGCCAATCATAGCAATTGGCGAACCCTGAACGGTTGGTGTCTGTGTTAGAATCCGCTGTTTGAAATGTTTAACATAGCCGTTAGAAGATTCGCGCGTTCTAGCCAAGCTAACAACTTGGCCGGCTGAAGTGATCGCGTAGCCGGGATGTTCTTTCAGTTCTACCAGTTCTCCGACTGGCAATACTAATTTTGTTATTTCATCCAACAATTTAGAATCTGATACCGCACCACGTTGATTTAACAATTCTTCTACTGTTTTCATATTATTTACGACCTTCCTGCATAACTGCATAAACTATAAACCCACCTGCAACCATTCCGATTAATAAACTTGCAACATCAATAACTAACATTTGTTTGCCTCCTTAGCAATTGTAATCAAATTAAACATCAATGCTTGATCAAAGTCTCCCATGGCCGTAACTGATATGTGACCGTCAGCATAAACGATAATGTAGCTGCTGTCATTAAGCCAATAGCTTTTCATGGCACCGGCTGTAGATTGCGTTTCATAACTAACCCCATATAACCCCAACATTGCGGTAACTTTTTTGTTGCTTTCTTCAAATTTCATATTTGTAACTTCCTTTCCCTTTCGATGCATTAACTATAACATCATTAAATTTAAAATACAAGTATTATTTAAAATTATTTTTATACAACAAAAAAGCCGCTATTGCTAGCGACTGATTCGGGAGGTTACCGAGGTATGAAAGGTAGTTCCCTCGGTACTCATTAAATATACCATACCTATATATGTGTTGCAATTGTTCGGCACATATAAAAAAGCCACTCCGTTAAGAGTGACTTAATCGCGCCCGTGTGGTAGTTCAGCCAACCATCGTTGGCGCTTGCTGAACTTCTTCAATGAATAATGATACTACTTAAACGTTCCTAAAGCAACGCCATTTTCGCGTACGGCTACATAATGCCATGCACCGTTGCTTGATTGGTAGGCTGCGTAAATGTAATTTCCGTTACGGATATAGCCTTGGTAACGAACTGATTCGCCGCGGTAGTAATTAACGCCAGTATATGACGTTCCTGGACGATTCCATACGCGTAAAGTCGTGCTAGCGGTAAATGTACCTGATTCACGTTTAACGCCGCTAGGAAGATTTACATTGCTTTGTACGGTATTTGTTTGTAGAATATCGACGTTACTACGTGCGATCCAACTGTTGATCCCGGAAAGAAGAACCTTTTTACCACTAACGGCCGTTACAGTATAGGTGTTACCGCGTACCCACGACGGAACTGCTTCGCCGGTAGCCCAATGTTTGGCTGAGAACTTTACCTTAACCTTGTCACCTTTTTTAATGTCGGCCTTAGGCGTGTCTTCGGCTTCTTTACCGGTATCAACAGCCGGCGTGTTGGTTACTGGCTTGTTGTTCTTAGTGTAGCCGTTGTCAGTGATACCAGTTAAGTCGATGTTACCGTCTAACCCTCCAGCGATGTACGTGCTAGTGAATTGGAACAGTGCCACGTTTTCCCATGACGGGAAGTAGTTGTAATTCGGCTTAGGAGTGACATTGTAATCGGGGTACTCACCAAGCCACAATTTGTACGTTCCAGAAACCTGGCTAAGGTAAACGTGAGCATTGAAATAATTAAGATAGCCATACAACATTGGCGTGTAACCAGCATTTTTAATACGATTCAACGCATACATGATCGCGTCCGTGTTTGCCTGCTTATCACCACTGGCACCGTCCTCGTAATCAAGCGCCACGATCGAACCCTTAGGCGTTTGAACCTTAGGCAACATATAATCCAGCATGGCCTTAGCTTGTGCTTTGCTACTACCAAACTGCCCCCATAGATACGTGTGGGCACGTTTCCCAGCAGCAATCGCACTAGCTACCTGTGTGGGATAGGTAGATTGTTCATAAATCGAACCGTTAACCGTCCCGCCCAGTTGACTGATAACAAATTTGTCAGATGGATATCCAAACACACCGTTAGTGCCTTGGTACACTGACCAGTCAGGTCCTTGCTGTCCCTTCGAAGCCATTGCAGTTAATGGCATTAGGAACAGTGCTAATGATGCTAATAACAGTAATAACTTCTTTTTCATACTACGCCTCCGTTGCAGATTTAGCTGCAGTAGCTGATTCAATGGCTGCCGTCGCTGCTGATTGTGCAACAGCGCTTAGATCAACCGTGCTTTCTGGTGTGTCATCGGTTGCTTGTGGATAAGTTTTGTATAACTCATCTTTTAAGTCTGAGAATGCTTTTTCAACGGCGTTTTTAACCGTCGTTTCATCGGTGCTTGTAAACCCTAATGACTTTAATCCATCAATCACGTACTGAACTGCGGTTGACTTCTTAGCTTCACCAGATAAATATTTGTCAACGCCTAATTGTGCCGCAGCCGTAACAGCTGCTTCTGCCAATGGCGTCAACGCGTCTAGTAGTGATAATGCTTTTTTGTTGTTAGCTAACACCTTACCGATCCATGCGAACGCGATTGGAATTAGTGCCGTGGAAATTGCTACGATTAATTCTGAAATATTATTCATGCTTGTCATCCTGCTTTCTCAATTCATTTTTCTATTTCTTCAAATTCTCAATCATCTACCGTTAAGATTAGTGTCTTCAATTTGTGTTTGTTCAATTATCCGCATCATAATTTAGTTTGCTGTTAAACTTTTCCACGGAGTTGCTATAATATTCCCTTGGCCATCAGTCGATATGGCAGCAGTCCAAATACTATTTGAATTAATAGGATGTAATTCTAGTACATTATAAACATATGTTGCATTGCCAGTTGTACCAATAGGTTGATTAGCTAGTGACGACGTCTTGATGTCCAAAGCAAAAGGAGTCTTAACTGGACAGTTCAGAAGACTAGAAGCACCAGCATTTGTAGTGATACAATAATGTTTTGTGTAACCAGTATTATTAATTAAAGTAAATAAGTCTGACCCACTAGCAAGCACTTTATATGACAGCATATTTGTGACTACACTTTGAATGTCTTGTGTTGTCATTGCCCCCTGTGGGCCAACGAGAGAAGCCAACCATTGATCGACACTACCAGAAAATCCAGCATTTACAGCAACCTGATATGCAGAAAGCCCTTGGTCTCCGGGGTCTCCTTTTTCACCTGTGTCACCGGTCTTGCCAGTGTCGCCTTTGATCCCTTGAGAACCACTTAGGTCGGCAATATAAGTGAATCCCGTGCCGTTCCAAACGTAAAGCTTGCCGTCATCTGGATCATTGACATCACTCGCAATCATAGTGAAATCGCCATCGGAAAACCCAGTGCCATTCATTTCAGCAATTGATGGAAACGTCTTTACAATCCGGAAGTCTTTGCCAGGATCACCTTTTTCGCCTTTTTTTCCGGTTTCACCAATGAGAGAAGTCAACCATTCAGTTTGTGATCCTTGATAGCCATTGATAACTGCAACCTGGTAAGCAGATAGACCATCAGCGCCTGTATCACCTTTAAGCCCATTGGCAACAGCATCTGAAACTTGCTGTTTTAGCTGTTCGCTTAGGCTACTGAATTGCTGAACAAAATCATCTACCGTAATACTGCTGACTAGTCCACCGGAAATACCAGTGACATTTTCGTTTATTTGTAATGTCAAAAATCCATCACTAGGATAGATTGCTGTGCCACCATCTACGGTATCCCACAATTCGATTAGATAGCCGCCTGTTGGCAATTTAGCCAATTGTCCGCTAGTGATAACGGCATGGTTGTTATCGATACCGGCGTTTACATCTAATAGATACCCAGAATCGTTTTTAATTCTGACTTTTGCATCTGCTGATAGGGTTGCTGCACTACCATTATCTAACGCGCTCAAATGGATTTCAGTTGTGGTATCAGCAAACTTGAATTGCTTATTACCATTTCCTAGATATAATTTTCTCATTGCTTATCTTCCTCTTCCTGCTTTCTTAATTCATCGTTCTGTTTCTTCAAATCTTCAATGGCCCGCTTTAAATCTTCTTCGTTGTGATCGGGACGCTTAGCACCGTAATACGCGGTAAGAAAAGCTACTGCAATCGATCCAGCCGTAGTGATTAATGCGGTAATAACAGCGTCACTCAATTATTTCAGCCCCTCACCACGATTTCATTAATAATCGATGCCAACACGAATGCAGCATACATGCTTTCAAATCCGATAAAAATACCTTGCTCCCAATCCCACAACATAAATACTATGAAAAACAACAACCATACAAATGTTAGCAATCCAGTCATAATCGACCTATATGCTAAGTTATTTATATCCCATAGTGCATATACGATTGTAAATGTTCCAACGATCCCCATTAAAAATATAAATGGCGGATCATCGAAGTACATTAATAGCGATGGCCTGGGTGGATAAAATGAAATTGTGTTTTGCCGGATAATAAACATCACGCCAATTCCATACGTTTCTAATGCTTTCCATAACCAGAAACGGTTTTTATTGATATTTTTAATCATTGTGTTTCTCCTTTATTACACCATATAAGTTAGTGTTCCTGCAACGGCAGTTAAATTCCCTCCCATTGCTTGGTCTCGATACACATTTAAGTCACCGGCTGAATGTAGAATGATACCTGCCGTCGCATTGCTTGTACCAACGGAACCGGTGAAAATAGCTGTAACGTTTAAACCACTTACGAATCGATAGGTTGTTGGCAAAGTAGTCATAACGTTAAGGCTAGAATTACTAATGTTGCAATGTACATCAACTCTTACTTCTACCATTGATGAGTTGCCAAGTGGTATTTTTCTAGCTTGAATATTGCCAGTGAACCCACTTGCTAACGTCATTGCAGTCCAATTTCTGCCATCTTTCCAGCCGCTATCAATTGTTGAATAAATACTACGAGTGAACGTCAACCCGGCAGATAGCCAATTAAATGTAATAAACTTGTAAGTTGACCAGCCTTCAACCTTAACTAAACAGATAGAATTATCAACCGAACTTGGAGCATTTAAAAAACTTCTACCAACGTATAATCCAAAATCTAATTTTAAAACATCATACTGAACGGCTGGATCTAATCCAGTAGCAACGTTGCCTCTGGAATTCAACAAATATTTATCATCTTTAGACATAAACCCATCCGTGTCGAGTGTTGCGGCTAAATGTGCATTGCCATTGCTGCCAATGTGTTCATCAAGTTGTGATTTTAGTTTTCTCATAACATCATATTGTTCAGATTGGTTCAATCTAATCACCTCTTTAATAAGTTATTGTTCTGTCGCTACCATAACCAAATCGATGTGCAATGATAGTCCTTGAAGCTTTATTGATTGAAAAAATATCCCAGCAGTCTTCACTCAAGGTTCCCACAGTTCTCCCCGTGTCACCAGTGTGACACAAGCTACACGAAGTTTCTACACAATTAATGTCATTGTATACCATTTGGCCGTCCCTATGAATGTGACCACTAAATAGACCAATAACTACTCCACTTCCTTGGGTTGAAAAGTCCACGCTAAAAGATACAGGCAACTCACGTGAAGATTCTGAAACCGTTAATGACGTTCCATTTTGGAATGCGTTAATGATTGAAACCAAAATGTCTGAATTAATTTGAGTGAGTGGTGCTTGCCCTGCGGCAACTTCAAAAGTATGCGGTAATGGACAATGAGTAAAAATCATAACATGCCAATCAGATGATTTTAATTTCAATGCTGATTTTGCTAGCCATTCTAATTGGTCGCCTTGGTAACCGCTGGTAGTTAAAAAATTATATTTGTAAGTGCCGTCAGTGTTTAAAGTCCACGGTAAGTCAAAACTGTTAAGCCAAATAACTCTAATCTTTTGATCTTCGTAATCCTTAAATCCGTATAAACTGTCGCCATTTCTATTTTCATTGAAAGCTTTTTCTTTTGATAAATAAAAGCTTTTTAATTCACTTTCCGTAATTGTCGTTGCGGGGGTAGAGTTTCCGTTCTGACCATTACCAGTGTCATGGTTTCCTAGCATGAAGAATACATCCGTGTTATGGCTAACGCGCCCGTAAAGTCCGCTAGTCGCTTGTCTGGTTTCGACAAACTTTTGGTTTCTGTCAAAGTACCCATTGATGTTATCGCCACCAGCAATAACTGCATTAATTGGAACCATGCGTGTAAGTGCAGCGATGTTTGCATAATGCGTTAATGAACCAGGCGAATACGTCGATAGTTGATGGTGATTGTCAGTGATAAACCCAACGTTAAATGTACTATTGTCAATTGAGTTCATGGAGTTTAATTTATTAACGAAGTAGCTAGGAATAGGGCCACCAAATTCGTCAATAATATTATCAAAATATCCGCTTAGAGATTCTTGGTTATTAGTGTCACCCACGACTTCAGATTTTATGGCATCAATTTCACTTTTTGAGTAGTACCCAGATAGAATAGAATCAATTTCATTCCGGCTATAAAAAGATCCGTTTTGATATTCTTTATAAATAGCATCAATTTTTGTTTGTAAATCTCGAAGCGTGCCGTCAATGATTGTGATATAATCGTCTGCTTTGTCTTGACTAATGTCGATTGCTTTTTTTACGATAAAAATCAAGTCATAAGTCGTTTGTTGGCCGTCGGTATCGTTTAAAGAGAAGTAAGCTCGCGTAATCTTTCCAGATTCGCTCCACAGTGCATTAGGGATGGCATAGTCAAACTTACCATTGACAGCGTCAGTTAGCGTAACACCTAGGTTATCAGCAACAATTGCAGTTCCTTTAGCGGTTTCAGCCATTAAGTTAATTGTTTGACCAGTTAAATCAACCGCCATTCCTCGATCTGTGATTGATACATGTAACGTAACGGCACCATTTTTATCTCCTTGGCGCCCAATAACGGGCTCCGGAATTGTTGCGTTGAAACTGTCTAAGTTAATATCATAACTTCGTATTGTCATGCTTGGTTTCTCCTTTATATTCAGAAGTTTTATTGTTTTCTTCAATTGATTTGACTTCTTCGTAAGTCATAGCCGTTTTTAATAATCGTTCGTTTTCGTGGTCGCGACGTTTTGCCTTAATTTCCCATGCAAACGGAGCGTTAAGCGTGTCTGATTCGACAACAAAACTATCTTCGTTGCGTTCTGAAACCCACACATGTGCAGCGCTGTAAGATTGTAAAAAAACTTGATAAGTCACTGACGTGTTTACCGTATCACTAAACAGCTCTTCAATTTTAACGACGACACGTTTAGTGTCACCGGTATCAGATTCTCCCATGTCACCGAAGTAGCTTTCAGCCATTTCGTAAGCCGGCGTGGCACGTACGCCATCACGTGTGACAACGGCCGCGTTCTTAGTACCGTTGTATACTGTAAAATCATTCATCACGTCTACATGATCGCTGTATACGTTGAGCATGTTAGTACCGCCGTTGTTACCGCTAATCGCAACTTGTTGTTTACCCATAATCCAGAATACGCCGTCTTTTTGGCTAACAATGTCGCCATCGGTGAAATAGTTACCAGATGAGTACAGTTGTGCTTGAACGTTCAAGTTAGATTGACAATTTCCAAACAGCTTATATTGTGGTTGGTCTAGTGTTGATGTTTTCGGTATTTGAAATACTGCTCGCGACAATGATTGGTCTTCGTTAGATTGGTTAATACTGAATATATATCCCGGTGAATTCCAGATTGCGAACCCGTTAACATCGCCGGTAGCTTGATCGTTAGTGGCGTAGATTCCTCCCATAGAATCGCCATCATTGAAATACTCCATATTACCTTTTTGCAATGTAATTCTGAATTTATCGACGTCGTCAACCGTGTTGTAAGTGATACCATTGATAACACCAGCGACAATATTGCTAGCATTAATATTTTTAATATTGATGTTTTGACCGTCGATTGATTCAGCCGTGATGGCGGTTTTAAACGTTTGCCCGCCGTCAGTAGAAACGCCAATTCCGGCTGAATTAAGAATAACGAGCTTATTACGGTCGCTTTTATCAATCGCAATAATCCCCTGGTCAGTAAACTTTAATTCAGTACGTGCGGCTAGAATGCTGTCAGTAGCTAATTTCATTTGGCTGCTAAACCAAGCGTCTGGCAATGTAGCGTCGCCGTTGATGATGTCAGTAATTGTATTATTGACTGAAGACGAACCACTAGCTTGGTGTTGAGCCATTGTCAAATCTCCACAAGTAACTTCCACTGAAATACGATTGCCATTAATATCGTAGTTGCTAACAACCTGAACAATTCTAACTTGATCTTCAAAATTAAGCTTCTCATCAACAACCGTGATTGTGTCACCAGCGGTAGCCATTGCATATGGATAACCGGCATTTTGCAAGTCAAGCATTGATAGCTTAATTGAAATAGTCCAGCTGTTATCGACACGCGCCTTAACAGCGTTTAATAAATTCTCACTAATCGTATAACGTTCGTCACTAACCGGCTCAGCTTCAATCCTACCGAACTTATCTTTGTAGTAGTCGTATAATGGACTGTAATATTCAACTTGCAATTGTGGACTCGTGGTGTCGTCAGGATCGTCATGTGCTCCAAAACCAACACCATAGGTTGCAAACGAACTGTTATCTGTTTCAATTTCAGCTTTTTCTAAGTTGAAACCGTATCTAACGACCGTTGCCAAGTCCGAGCCGATTTTTTCTTTGATGTAAACTGTTTTGCCGTCTACATAAAATTCGGCTGATACTTGGTCGATGATGTCGTTGAATAAGTCTAGTCTGCTTTTTAACCCCCAGTTTTCTTTTTCAAATGCTGCGGCACTAACTTCGTTGACATAGGTGTAACCTGTGCCATCAAAGACAGCTTTTAAATATTCGTTAAACGGGTGTGAACCGTTCCATTGCTCGTGAAACGCCGTCTTGCTCATCTTATAAAAGAACATCTGAACTGCCGTGAACGAAACTGTATTATCTTCGTCGTTCTTAGTGAACGTCAAAACACAATATTCTTCGTTATCGAACATAACAGTCCAGCCACGTGCGATTCCGTTTTTAACTGCGTCACCGAAGTAAATCGTGCCAGTTAGCGACTTCTCGCCGTTAACGCCTTCGGTTCGCTTGAACTCGACGTCAGCAATGTATTCGTCATTAGCAACGTCTCTAAAAACTGCCATTAAAAAACCTCCTTATGCGTATAAATTTTGGAAATTCAACACTTTAATTGTACCATGTAAACTTGCTGAAAGCGTGTTGTTGACGTTTGGTAATAGCTCGAAATACGCTTTATTAGTCGTTCTAACGACGCTAAATCCATTCTTAGTATATTCGTACCCAGACAGTTTTAAAACGTCTCCGTCGTAAACCTGACCGTCATATACGAATTCTTTTCCGTTAATATCGATTTTTAGACCTGAACCACCTTCTTTTGCAGTGAACTCAACCGTAAATCCCTGTTCAAGCTGGTTGCAAGGCACTGTTCCAGCATATGGAATAACTAAGTTTTCGGTGTTGTAATAAATTTTAGTATACCAAGCGTTATATTCACGGTCTACTGGTGCTGGGCACCAATCAGTGGCTACGCTGCCTTTTTCTAACTTGATTCCTGAAACCTGTAGAGTATTGGTATTTCCGTCAGATCGTTCAAGCCTAGGACGCAAATAACCGTCGCTGGTAGCAACTGTTGTTCCTGACACTCTCTGCCACGAATCCGTTATTGCTACTGTACTATTAGTCGGACTTGATGTAGCGCTGCTATAACTGCCTTCAGGTGAAGTGCTGAGTGCCCAGTAGATATTACTATTTCCGGTACCGCTTATATTTTTTGCATATACACTATAAGTTAAAATATCACCTTTTTTAACTTGGATATATTGGCTTAGTCCCTTCCAATTGGATGTTGTTTGTAATACGGCTAATCCTTTATAGGTATCCGTAGTTTTTGTCCAATAATTTGATGTGTACCATGATTCTAGGTTATCAAAATTCTTAGTATCAGTGTATAGATTATCACCGATATAAGTTACATTCGGTTTAATATCTAAATCACGCGGCACGCTTTCACCATATGGCAGCTTCAACGTTGTGAACTCAACCGACATCTTATACAACACCGTACCGCCGACATTACCCTGCAATTCGTTTTCGATCGATGACGCGTAAACATAAAAACGTTTATGGCTTGGACGCGTCATCATGTGTTCATAAACTTCCCCCTCTGTTTCTCCGGGGCGTTCGAATCCTTGTCCGATTTCACCCCGCATTTCAGTAATATAGATACCTTCTGGGTCTGACAATAACGCAAAAAGGCGCTCTTTGAGCGTCTCTTCTTCGTATTGGTCTTCCGCACGGTAAAAACCTTCGAGCTTTACCTTTTTGCTTTCGTGCCAACCGCCAAAATCAACGGAACCGCTGCGTCCCTGAATGTTTGTGCTGTTACGTGCGATGGTTGGTGCTCCCTCCTCAAAGGAAGTAACCAAAAATCCTAACTGACTTAAATACGTTTTGTTGTTGCCTTTTTCAACTAATAAATCCATTTAAACCGCTCCTATCTGAAAAATCTGTCGTGTATTGAACTTTCTGCTTGTCCTTGGTTAACAATCGTCTGAATCTTGTCGCCTACAAGTTCGTTGTGGACGTAGAACGTTGGTTTCACCCAGTTATCTTCATCAACACTATTATTAATATCTCCGCCAGTATATGCAGCTCCTTGCATAGCATATGTGTCTGCTTTAATTTCTCCGGCTATACCGTTAATGCTCGTTGCTAGTTGCCCCGCCATAGCACTAACGTTCTTTTGGACGTCGCTAAATCTAGATGTTAGTCCGTTATTCAAACCAGTCATAATTGCGTCACCAGCTGGGATAAGCAATCTAGCGTCATAACTGATAGGTCCTTTGTGAGCTTTTATCCAACCGGCAATACCACTAACGAAATGTTGCACAGGACCAAATCCAGCTCGAATACCAGAAAGAAAACCACTCATCAACGAACTACCATTACTGCTCAAATCTACTCCAGATGTTCCCGACTTAACCGCATTAGCGCTACTGCTACCTAAGTCTCTACCAACTGAATTAGCGTGACCTTTTTGCCCGTTTAATCCTTTTGCAGCAGCACTACCAATAGAAGATCCGGCACCGGTAAAGTAGCCTGACGTTGACTTAATACCGTTGGCACCAGAACGACCGTTACTAGAACCGGCACTATTGAACGCTCCTGATTGTGACTTAACACCGCTAGCCCCAGCGCGCGCGGCTGAAGATCCGGCTGCTTGGTGTTGACCCTTGCTGTTAGCGATTGCTTGTGCTGACTTGATAGCCGCATTACCACCAGCGGCTTTAAACGCTGATTGTCCGGCTTTAGAAGCTTCTGTACCGGCTGATGTAATAACGTCAGTCGCTGCACCGACCGCATCGAACTTTTTACCGGTAAACCCAGCAACAATTGCAGTTACTGCAATTCCACCAAGTTCTTGGAATTTACCCATATAGGTAACAATAACAGCAACCATCGCAGCCATTGTTGCGCCTACAATCTGAACCAATAACGGCAGTTGCGTAACAAACGCTTGTGCTAGTTGCCCGATCAATGCGATACCAGCTGCAATAATCTGTGGTGCGTTAGCTCCGATGGCGGCAGCCATTGCAACAATCAAACCAGTAACGGCTGCAACGATTGGCCCGATTTGTGCAGTAACAGCTGTAATCAGTGAAATTAACATGTTTGCAAATGACGCTACCAATGCCGGTGCGTTTGTGGCAATCGCTGTCATCATACCTGTTAACATCTGCATAAAGTTAGATACTAATAACGGAGTTGCTAGTGCAAGCTGGGTTGACATTGATACTATCATGTTAATGAAAGCTGCTGAAATTTGTGGTGCGGCCGTTAATATTCCAGTAATGAAAGATGTTAGCATAGCGGCAAACCCGGCTCCCATCGCTGACATTACTGGTACAATTGCCGACATGTGTCCAGATAGTAATACAATTGCTTTCGCAACTTGGTTGACACCAACGCCAAACGCCGCGACACCGGCACCAATTGCCAAGACAGCTGCTCCGAATACACCAATGCCAACGGCTCCGGCAGTTAATGCGGGCCCGAGAAGTGCGAATACGCCAGCTAACGCAGCGATACCAACTGCCATCGCTACCATTGTTACTTGTGCGTTAGTCCCTGCGTTTGCCAAGCTAATAGCCGATTGAACAAGTAATGCAATACCAGCGGCAGCAGCGAGTACACCAGCTCCGACTAACGCAACCGCTGCTCCCATTTTAAGGAAGTTTGCTGCACTTGCACCGGCTGCCGCCGCACTACTTTTAGTTGTTTGCGTCATAGGCGACAAACTGCTATTGGTCGTCTTGGCAGCTTTACCAGCACCAAGTAACCGACCAGCCGCACTTGCTGCGCTCGTCCCTAATCGTGCAATGCCCTTAACCGCACTGCTGGCAACACCGATAATTTTACCAGTTGACGTGATAAAGCCACCAATACCGGTTAATGCCGGCCCAATCACTGGTGAAAGACCAATGAAACCACGGACAACTTTAGCGATTCCACTGCTTGATTCGCTTGACCAAGTCAACGTTTTATTAATCATATCAACCATTCCGCCGGTTATTGTACTTTCTGAAGCCATTGACTTGTTTCGAAGTGATTCCCAGTTACCGGAAACTTGGTCGAGCTTAGCACCGATGTTCTTTTGCATTTCTCCGGCTTGACCTACTAAGAACTTGTGCGATGTAGCACCGTCTTTACTTGCCTTTGTCATAGCGTCGGCGTATGCGTCCCACGATGTAGCCGTCTTGCCTGTCTTATCCTTAACTGAATCTAGCAATGGCGCAATGGCGTTCATACCGGCCGCACCGAACAACGTTTTTAACGCTGCCGCTTTTTGACTTTTTCCCATACCATCGGTAGCATCGGCAACTTCGTTAAGAATCGTTTTAAATGGTTTTAGTTTACCGCTAGAATCGTTGTAAGAAATTCCGAGCTTTTCCATAGCACCGGCTGCGTTATCGCTAGGAGCTTGCATGGCTAGGATTGCATGTGACAGGTTTTGAGAAGCGCGTTGAGCGGTGAAACCGCGGTTAGTTAACAGCCCGATACCTTCCGTCATTTCTGTCATACCGTAACCGGCTAACTTGGCAACCCCACCAATGTTACTGATTGCACCTGACATGTCTTCTACTGACGCGTTAGACAAGTTAGCTGTTTCGGTAAGAATTGCAGCTGCACGTTCAGGGGACTTCAGAGATTCTCCCCAGATGTTCATTGATTGCTGAACCGTTCCGGCCGTTTGCTGTAAGTCTGCACCTGTCGCAGTGGCTGCACGGGCAATGGCTGGGAACTCGTCTTTTATGGTGTTAATCGAAGCACCGTCTTGTGCCATTGCAATCATGGCGTCTGCTGCGTCTTGGGCGCTTAATGGTAAGTCGGCACCCATCTTATTAGCCATGTCTGCTAACCCTTTAATGTCTTTACTTGTACCGCCGGCAATAACGCCGGCCTTGTTCAGTGAGTTCTGGAAAGTACCATATGATCTTAGTGAGCTAACACCCATTGCAGTAGTTGCTGCCCCGGCCGCCATCGTGACTTTACCAATTGATGACATACCGCTTGAAACTTTACTAGCTAACGAACCGACGCCGCTTTGCATTCCTTGCGTGCTACGCGTCATTGCTTGCATTGAATTAGTATATCCACTAATGTTAGCAGTAAATGTTGCTGCTACTTGTGCCATGTGTTAACCTCCTTCTTTTTCTTTATTCTCACCGCTGAATAACTTGCCAACCTTGCCAATCATTGACGCAATTCGCTTGTTATCTTGCGGGGTATTTTTCTTATTAGTTATTTTTCTTTCAAGCTTATCCAGCCCAGAATTCATCTTAGATAGTGCCCGTTTCGGCTTATCTGCGTTAGAAAGTCCAGCGATATAGATCGCTTGGTCGAGTTGGGCGCGCCGCATGTCCACATCTCGCAAGTTCAAGCCATCCATTAACGCTTCTGCTTCCCATTTATATAAAGAAAAAGGATAACCGACATCGGTTATCCCTTTACGCGCGAAGTCAATTATGAAAGACTCTTCTTCAGTTCTTCCAGCGTATCGTGCTGAAGCTGTTGCGCTTGCTTCTCTTCGTCCGTTTTCGCTTTCTTCGGTTTCTGATATTTTTCCATAAAGCTTACTAAGCGTTTTGCGGCGCGATGGAAAAAACCCGAGGCGAATAATTCGGCTTGTAAGTCTTCACGTAACTTATCCATTTTGCCGCTTTCTTCGTACTTATCAAGTAAATCAAAAATATCGTTTTCGTCAACGTCAGGTAGTAACACATTTAATGCGTCGTGAACCGCCATTTCGTCGCCAGTTACGAACTTAATCCACAGTTGGCTCGCACCGTCATTAGCGTTAGGGGCACTCGAAAGAATTGAGTTAGCGCGGAAGTAAGCGCGAAAATCAAACTTAACATCTTTATCGTTAATTTTTAACATATCCGATAACCTCCATAGGGTTTAATTATTCAGTAACCGTAACGGCTACCGTTGTTTCTAGTGTACCAGATTTCGCCGTAATTGTCGTTGGTATGGCCATTAAACAATCGCTTGCGACTACTACGTTAATTATAGTAGCTTATTATGCGGCGCCAGAATCGGGGGCATCTTCGGAACCGGCCGCGTCGGTAAATTCGCCTTCAGTTTCGCCAGGGCGTTGGAAGTAGTAAAGTTGGGTAAGTGCTGCACGCATTTCGTCGGTTAATGGGAACGTTGCGTCTGCGCCACCTTTTAACTTGTCGGCCAACTTACCAATGATGTTGATAGTGAATTCTAATTCGCTGAAGCTGTCACCGTCAGTGATATCCATTGAATCAACAACACCGTAACCGAACATAGCTGGATATGCTTTGTGGTCGCCTTCAACAACTGCTACACGATCGTCAACTTCGACACGCCATACCTTAACTTGCCGGCCGTTGTGCTTAGCGTCCATGATAATCTTGGAAGCCTTATCACCTGGAACCACGTAAGCACTCAAATCGATTGAATCTTCGTTAGTTGACGCTGCTAAAATCCGGCCCATCTTAGTTTGTTCGTCTAATGAATCGCCTTCGATAGATACACTACCTTCGGTTTGGTGGGCTGGTAATACAGCCGGAGAACCAATTGGTGCCACTGTCTTATCTGTCGATTGAATGAAATACCAAACATCTTTACCGCGGAATGGGGTATCTTTTACGTACGTGATACCGTTATTTGTTTCTACCATGCTTTAACACGCTCCTTATAATGTTACCTCGACTAATAACATGGCACGTTTGATGTCGCGTCCCGTGCTGTCGTCGATGGTTGTTTGTGTTGTTAATGCGTCCCAGCGTACTGGCGTTCGACTGATTGCACGTTTCACCGTGTCAATCATGTCTTCAAAGTCAAGCGGTGGGGTAGTGCCTTCAGCGTATAAATCGATCTGCTGTGTAACTTGGTTCAGTGTGTCGAACTTGTTAGACATGTCAAGGTCGGTATGGACGTTGATGTGAACCAGTGGTAACGTGTCAGCTTGGCTCGGCTGCTTGTATTTAACTTTGATATTTTCAGCCGCCAGCTGGCCGTCTATGAGTTTGTACCAGTCTGTTAATTTCATATCATGTCACCCGCCTTTTTTAAAGCTTGTTCAACCGCCTTATAAAAAAACGGCGTTGCTTCTGTCGTACCGGTACGCATAAAAGGTCTAGCACTCATTTTATAAGTACCATACTCATTATAACTTGAATACTCTGCTTTCGCCACGTAGCGACCTGTTATAACATCTCCTTCTCCTCGTACTGGTTCCGGCTGTATATTCCTGCGTAAGTACCCAGTATCGACAGGAGCGACCCTCTGCGATCTTTCAGCGGCATTTGATAAAGTTTGCTTCATTGCAGTTTTTGTAACATTACGCGCTTCTTTAGCCGATAAGTTTAGTTGGCTATATAAATTGTCTAGCCCCTTAAAACTGACATTAAAACCTTTACCCGCCAATTGTTAATACCCTCACTTTCCGACCTTTGATTGCTTCGATAACGTTGTGTTGCACGCCGTCAATCTCTACACGGTCTGGAATATCAATACGATTCTTTAAATGCACTTCTAACGGTGACGTTTTAAGCAAGCCGTACACGTTTAGCTTTTGCAGGTTGGTAACCGGCTGAATGCAGCACGTTACGCGTTTCTTAACTGAAATAACTTCGCCAGTTAACTCATCTTCCGGCCCGTCCATGTAAACAAGTGTAATTCTATCGTTATATCGCATTATACAAACCTCATTCCCGGACGGCGACGTTTGAAGTTATCTCGGTAAATATCCAACGCGTCCGCGTACTCAGATAAATCAATAACATTCCATGTATTACTGATTTCACCCTCACTTGATGACTTCTTACCTTCATCACCGATTGCGTTGTACATGCGCACGGAAATTTCTTTAATGATGTAATCAAGGCTGGTTGGCAAGTTGTTTTGGCGAACACCACCGTCCTGATTAATGTACGCTAGTACCCGTGCCGTTGCATCGCTGATTAACTCCGTGATTAATCCGTCTTGTTCGTTATCGGTTAACCCGATTCTTAATTTTACTGCTTCTAGTGTATTCAATTTATTCACTCCTTGTTTATAGATAATAAAAAACGCACCCGCGTCCGGGTACGTTAATTATAACATGCTATTCGTGGACTGTTACAGCTACACTAGCAGTAAACACTCCAGATGTTGCGGTTACGTTGGCGGTACCGGCAGCAACTGCCTTAATCGTACCGTCCGCAACCGTTGCGGTAGCTTCTGCATCGCTTGACCAAGTAACCGCTGCTAGAACAGCTTCTTTGTCATCGGCGTCAGTCGGAACCGTGTCAACAGTGACAGTTCGTGTATCGCCTACTGCAATGCTGGCGGTCGCCTGTGAAAGCTTAATGCCCGTCGCATTATTCGGCGCTACGCTTTTGGGGACGCAGTGAAGATAGCTTTCTTGTTGTCGTCTAAGATAAAGCTACCAGCCTTACCGGCACCTTGTAAGGCGACACCATCGAAGTCTTCGGATTCGATAGTCCGAGTGGTTACAATACCAGTAAATGCACGGCCGATGTTGTCAGGTGTGAAGATAATAGCCTTACCACCCATGTACTTTTCAGGAACCTTGGTAATAACGATGTCACGGAAACGAACGATCCCGTTTTCATCGATATTTACAGCTGAACCCTTGCTTGAAGTTACGAGATTGTGGTCGATGATTGCGTTGTAAACTGCTGCGGTAACGTAGGCACGTACAGGTACAACCACTTCTAAGTTCGTGTACTTTTCAACGGCGGCTTCGAAGATGGCGTTAACATCGTCAACTTTGCCTAAGTCGTTGCCGGCTACGGAAGCCGCAGCAGCGATTAAAGCGGCGCCTAATTTCGTGTTGAACATGCGAACCTTAGCTTGTGCTTGTAAGTTCAACCGGTCAGCAACAGCAGCGTTCAAGTCGTTGTTAACAGTGAAACGATCTAAACCTTCGTGCATAGCCCAGTTAAACTCGTAAGGCACATCGGTATCGGTGTAAATGATTTCCTGACGTTCGCCGAAACGTGTTGAGTTGCCGGTACCAGTACCGAACGCAACGTTTGCGCCAGTGTCGTATTCACCAACCACAACAGGAACATCGTTAGTTTTAACACTGAATGCAGTAGCGTTGTTTTGGACGCCATCCAATGCTTGCAACGCACCGAATGTTGGTGCGAATACAGATTGCACGCCGAATACCGTTTGCATTAATTGTGCGAATTGCTTCGTATAGGTGCGTGCTGGTAAGTTGTTGTTATTTGTTGCCATGATAAGTTAACCCCTTTTTATTTTTCGTATTGTTTTAGAATTGCTTGGAACGGGTCGTCAGCGTCTTTTAACGTCGATGATCCGTTACTTGGTGCGGTGGTGCGGGCGTTCGCTTGAATCCCTTGCTTGATACCGTCATCAACAGTTGCTTTTAACGTTTCGACAGCCTGTTTAATAGCGTCGGCGTCACCTAGAACAGTGAGACTATCAGCTAAACCGTCAGGCAAACCGCTATCGGATAATAGCGCACGCGTTGCAAGTGACAGCTCTTTTTGCTTAACCGCTTGTTCACGCTGCGTTAACGCGTCCATCTTAGCCTTGGCTTCTTCAGCTGCTTTTTCGTCAGCTGACATTTTAGCAAGCCGTTCGCCCTCACTTTTAGCAGCTGCTAGTTTTTCTTCCATATCTTTCTTCTGCTTTTCGAGCGCTTTGGCTACTCGCTTATCAGCTTCACGATCAAGGTCCGAACGCGTAAACGTCGTTTCCTTCGCTGGTTCTGCATTCGGTTCTACTGGTTCTTTTTCTACTGGTTCTACTACTTCTGGTTCTGCCATATCTATACACTCCTTTGCACGTTATATGTGGTTACCGGCCCCGCCCACGCATTCGCACAGGTACGACCACACGCATATAACCCACTTATTATTTTTCGTCAGTCGGAACCCAACTACACATACAGTACGGGTGACGCGGTTGCATACCGCCGGCGTCTAGCAGGCTATATGTTTTGCCATCAAGTGGCGCACAGATCCGACACGCACCGGTATTCGCTACCCACTTCAAGCGTGTATAACCAGCATCTTCAGCAGCTCTGATATTCTCTTCGGCCATGATTCGTGCTGATTCCGTCATAAGTAAACGGCGTGCCTGATTATAGGTAGCTTTAAACTTGTCACGAATGTACTTCGTTTGTGTAACTGGGTTATCGTTAGCTAATAGGGCTTGCTTCATAATGGCACGCACATCTGATTGTAACGCGTCCATGCTTGACCAAATCCTATCAGACCATCTGACGTTGTTAATTGTACCATCTACCAAGTCGCTTATGCTACCCTTAGACACGCTAGAATACTCTTTAAACGTCTTATCAACTATTTTACGTGCTTCTTCGGATAAATACCCATCGCTATATTTAACGAGCTTAGAACCGATTTTAAACGCATATACGAACGAAGCAAGCGCGATTAGTTCGTCGTTGTTAGCCGGCTGGGTATATCTAACAGCCTCGTCAGCCATTGCCTGTTGTAACTCCGCAAGTGATTGCTGGTCTGGGTATTGCAAGTCATCCGTATGCGTATAATCCGGGTGGCGTTCGACAAAATCATACCACCACGCGATCAGATCACGCATACCAGCGTTAATTATCTTCTTCGCTTCCGTCGGATTGTTCCGTAGCCGTGCGTCCGCGAACTTCCTCATCGCTTCCATCGTCGGTCTGTCCGCCATACATTACACCTCCCATAGTGTTAGCTGTCTGTTCCCGCTGCTTATCCATCATGTCGATAATTTCCTGTACGTCGGTTACGCCCGGTAAGAACTGATACAGGTATTCTTGCGGAATCTGTGTGCCAGCGTCAACTAATGTCTTAACTGTCGTAACGTCGTCAGTCGGCAAGTTATCGCGATACGTGAATGTAATGTCACCAGACTCGATATCCCACGTATCGAATAAGTCAGTTTCGAATCGCTGAATGATTTCGTAACGCTTATACATGCCAAGATTAAACGCGCGCCGCTTCGTGCTAGCTAGTTCGAACGTGCCAAGCAACTTATATTCCATCGCAACGCCTGAACTGTTACCCGCGAAGTTCTCGTCTGTCATATCCGGCGTGTGGCTGAACTTGTGAATGTCGGCCGCAATCCGTTTTTTGTACGCTTCAGCGCCGTTAACGTCGTATTCTTTATGGATATATTCAGCGTCAACGCTTGTTTGTGCGCCAGTTACTGTTGATCCAGACTTAAGCAGCAGCATGTTAGCGCTACGCATTTCCTTAAGCATGTCAAGCTTGTTTTGTGCTAACTCTTTCATCTGTTCTTCGTCGTTCGGGTCAATGCCTTGTAACAACATCGAATCATCAAACAACGTATCAATGTCGCCTTTAATAACAAGCATAGCATCGTTTAAGTCAGTCATGTAGTTGGCCGTGTCTGATTGCGCAGCGTCGTACAAGTCGATCAACGAAATAACATTTTCATAGTCTCCTAATCTGAATGCGTTGTTCTTATATTCAACAACTGGGAACGTCACTTGTGATTCACTATAATCGACAATCAGCGCCGCTTCAGCAAGTGTAGGCTTATACACAACGTGCTCCGTATCCGTCCACGTTTCTGGAACGTACTTATTAATCACAACACCATCGGCATTTACGTCTTGCAACTCATGATACCGCACCGCCATGATTGGCTGTGGGTCTACCGACGTGTCATAGATAACGAACGTGTTCAGCGGGTCAAGCTTAACGATATGTTCTTCATCATCCGTGCCACGATAGATATATTCATACGCACGGCCGTAACGTGTCATGTCTAGGAACATATCGTAGTTGTGTGCGTCCATATCGTTGGCCCGTACTAACTTGTCGAACTCTTCCGATTCTTTTGGTAGCTTAACGTTAATCGGATTACCAACACTGAACGCCGTCTGAAAGTCCGCGATATATTTTGCGAACGAGTGTACTGCGCGGTGGTCTGACTTGCCGTCTTCTGTACGTCGGTTAGTTGGCGACATGATGCCGTCGTCTTGTGCCTTGTAATACTGGTCTAACATCTGCAAGCGTGGCACTTGGTTCGCTTTGTGATGGCGGATAAATTCCGCAATCCGTGTCGCGTCAAGTGAATCCAAGTCAGCTTGATAGACCATGTTCGCTTGTGCATTAATCATTGTATTGAATCCCTCACAATCCTAATTGTTTTAATTCGGCAACGCGGTCTTGATAGCCCATGTACTTGCCGTTCTTAACGAACATAAACCGCTGCATTGCGTAGCGCAACGCGTCGATCGCATGGTTGTTCGCGTCTTTCGGCTTGTTGAGCCAGTTGCCTTCTTTATCTTTATCATACACGTATGTGTTGAACTCTTCCATCAAGCCGACGACACGCGGATGCACAACGAACCGATACGACTGCATGTACTGGATGCCCTGAACGACACTGTCTTTACCTTTACCGCTAGGGACAATTCCAGGGACACCATGCACGCGTGACAATTCCGCAATCAGGTTTTGCCCCGCAACATCCGCAGTAATTGGTAAGCCGTACGCTTTATGTGATACTAACTGCTGTGCTATCTGCCCTGTCAGTAAGCCATGCTTATAGAATTCATCATACACATAGATGATTCGGTTAATCTGATCGACAGCAATAAACTCACCGGCAGTCGGGTCGTGCTTGAAACCAAAGTCCAGTCCAACAGACTTAGGTAGTGCCGCTATCTCTTGCATGCTGAAGTCGCGCTGTTCGAACAGCCCATCGAATACTAAACCTTCCGCAATTCCCCAGTCACCAAGCACAGCCACGCGAGCACGGTTGGGGTTACGTACTAACATTTCTTTCAGCGAATCAATATAGGCTTCGTCAAGATGTTCGTTGTCCTTGTAAGTCGTGGTAAACTCCCGCACGTTCTTACGTCGTGTGTCTTCGTCGAAGAACTCTGACTTGAGCCAGTGTCTGTCAGACCACGGGTTAAACGTGATAATCGTTTGATAGAACCCGTCTGGATCGTCCAACTCACCCCGCAATGATTCTTCAACAGTATTGAATGCGTCCATTGACTTCAACTCATAAGCTTCTTCGTACCAGCTACGGCATAGCTGTCCTACTGTCGGGGTAATAGATGTAATCTTCAAAGGATCATCCATGCCGCGGAAAAATATTGTTTGCCCTGTCGGAATGTACGTTACTTCCAGTGGCGACTTGTTCCATTTAAACAGATCATAAACGCCGAGTGCAGCCGCAACTTTCTTCAATGTTGCGAACGTACTGTCTTTATGCGTCGTAAAGTATTGTCTAATCACGAGCCAATTTACATACGGCTTCGTCATGACGTCGACAATAACTTTAATCGCAGCGGTGTAAGACTTAGCTGAACCACGCGACCCTTTATACACGAGATACCGTGCCCGGCTGGTAAACATCGGATAATACGCCTTAGTAACATCTTCGGCAATGTCAATATTAATTGTCTTCTGGGAGTTTGACATTTACAACCACCTGCTTATCGTTGCCATCGTTCGCAGCATCACGTTCAGCCTTCTTAGCTTCAGCACGCGCACGCCGTACTTGAGCTTCGTACATTGGGTTAGCTTTAGGGTAACGTTTAAGAATTTCCTTAGCCGCAACGATTCGCGTTTTGTTGTCAGCTTCTTTCTTATCGCGATACACGCCGTCACCGGTACCGATCACAATTGTTTCTTGCTCTTCGCCACGAGCAATACGCGTTAATAGTTCCATTGCTTCGTTCGCGTCCATAATTAACTTATTGTCCAATTTTCTCAACCTCGATTCTAAATATTTTTGTACCCGCGGCCGGTGTAACATTTCGTTAGCAGCATGTGCAGGGTATTTATTTTTTGAGCCGGCTTTCTTTAGCGCCCAAGTTGCCTCTGGTCTAACCATGTAATAATCAACGAATCGCTGTTCTAATACAGTACATTCGCTTCTAAGGCTTGCCATCTTTAATCACTTCCTTAATCTTATCAGGATCGAAGTCTGACCACGCAATCTTGCCATCAATCAATACGACAGGAAACGAGCGTACGCCGGCTTCGTGAAAACGGGTAATATCGTCATCGGTCGCAAGCGTTATTTCATGTTCAACACCTCCAGCCGTTAATAATCGTTCAGTCAATCGACATTTTGAACAGTTCTTTGTTGTATAGATAGTTAACATATAATATTCACCCCTTGAATGTTAATTATACCATGCGTGTCACACCACTGACATTTATTGACAATTAAATAAAATAATTCAGATTTAGGACACGAAAAAACTACTAATTTACTATCGTCAGTCTAAACTACACGAATAAGGCAAAAAGACACACCCGGCACGTTTTTTAGGGTAAAATGAATATTTTTCCCTGTATTCATCAGTTTAGTGAATATTTTACGTATAATTAGGTTATTTAGTAGTAATGGTATGATACCAAACTGACAGGTGAAGTCGGTTTTAGTAGTAATAGTAGTAATAGTGTCATAATTGTAATACTTTATTAAGTTATATTTAAATCGTTGCAATGACGGTCAATCGTGCTATACTACTATTGTAATTATGATAATTACCAATTAGAAGAATTAGAAATAATTAGAAAAACTACCAACCTATACCAATCGGTGAGTAGTAGTAGTAGTAGTATATCGTAACCCCTTGCTATACCTATATATATAATAAAAAAACACTTTCTTTCTTTATATATACATATATGGTAAATTAGAGAATTAGAAAAATAAGAAGACCCTGAGTATTTACACTATCGTAAGTACCCTGAGTCTTCTAATTTTTCTAATTTTCGCATTTCCCTTGGGAGAGTAAGGACTAGCGATTAGAAAATAATTCGCGTTTTCGAATTTCTAATTGCTGATTTTTTCAACCGTTTTGAGCTAGCTATAAAATTGCTTGCTCGATTACACATGTATCATAGCACGGTTTATCAGTATTGTCTACCGTCTGAACTGGACATAACGTTTTAATTTTCATTGCCGCTACCCTTAACATACCCGTCGAACAGGTCGTTAAGCAGTTGTTTGGCTAGCGTGGTATTGCCGTTCAACATCTTAATCAGTTGGTGTGCCGCAAGCTGTGATAATAATACGCCGGTTTCTTTTTCGGTAATTGGTTCTGAACCGTCAGCCATACCGTATTCAATTTCACCATCTTTTGTCATCTTAATGCAAATTTCAATCATATTAATTTCCTCCAATAAAATTATTCTACTGTGTAACCGTCTAGCCACGCACGCGCAAAATCGTCTTGATTGTTAGCAATCCATCCAGACTCTTCATTAAGATAGTTCATGCTTTCATCAAAAGCGTCAAACAGTGTTGCTAGTTCTTGCTTAGAAGTTTCGAGGTATTCTGCTACTTTTTTAGGGATTACCGGCAACTCTTTGTACGTCTTCTTGAATACATCATCGGCAATTGCCCAGTGCTCGCCATTGACACCGGTTGCAATCCAGTCACCGGGATTAACTTTTAAGTCACCTTCGAGTGTCTTAACGTGCCAATTATGTGCCTGCTCGCCAGTTTGCAATTCATTAACCATTTGACTTATCATTCCGCTTGTCGTATGTTCAAATTCTTTGTCAAATACCCCTTCGGGAATTACGTCATTTTCTGGATCGAATTGTTGGGCCTTAATAATGGCCGTTTTACGATAAATTTCAATCATCTTAATTTCCTCCTAATAAAATTATTCTACTGTGTAACCGTCTAGCCACGCACGGGCAAAAGTGTCTGAATTACGCTCATCGTAGATCCATGAAGCAACATCTCCGTGTGCGTAGTCCATCGCATCGCTTACATTGCCAACACCGCCTTCGCCTTTGCACCACCTGATATACTCGACAACATCTTTAGGAATAACCGGCAATTCGGCATATGTCTTTTTTTATACTTGGCAGCGTTGGTCATAAGTGTATTTCATGACTTCGACAATCTCGTTTTTAGAAATTCCTTCAATTATCATTTTGTCAACAGCAGCAGTCAACAATAACCCGATTTCCCAATAAAACCCTAATTGTTTACCGCAATCGTCTGTGCTGCTAGCAATTATCCCATCGGGGCCAGTTTCTACAGTTACCTTTTTCATAATTCATTCCCCCAATAAAGTATATTCCGCGCACAATCCATTTGTCGTGTATTCTAAGAGTTTTAAAGCCTTAGCCCCCATAGTGTATCCGTTCTTGTCTTCGTAACCGTCCGTGGGCTTAGGAGTGCCGAATTGACGGACGATAGCGCCGTTGTCATCGGTTGTGACTTGCGTATGGAAGTGTCCGTAATGGATTTCACGCCACGTTGAGCTTGACCATACGCGTGGGAACTCTGCGGCGAACAGTGCGGATAACTTACGCTTGGCTGTGTCACCGTGTGCCATCATAATACCGACGTTGTGGAAGTTGTATGTCGCCCGGTAATTGCCGTTATTGTAAACGGCTACGGTCGTTACGAATCGTGCGCGAATCATCTCAACAAACGCCCACTGCATGTCGAAGTCATGGTTGCCGCCAACTGCGTATAATTCGACTGCGTTTGACGACTTTACTGCCGCTGTGATGACGTTTGAGACAACCGCCGCGGCATCACGCCATGCTTCAATCATGTCAGCGTGGTCTAATTGCGTGCCTGATACCGTACGAGTGGTTTTAATGTAATCCGAGTGTAGCAGGTCGCCACCAATTTCAATCACGATACGTTCATAACGTTGTGAGTTGATTTGTTCAATGATTTGTTGTAGGTAACTAGCGAAACCGTCGTACGTTTGCACCCCGAAGTGTAAATCGTAAAGTGGAATTACCAATAACTTACCGTTTGAGGTACCTGACGTGCGTTCTAAGGGCGGCGTGACGATTGTCTTGTTAATAATACCGCATAACTCTTCAACGCTTACGGACGACTTAGGAGCGACCTTAACGGTAATGCTGTATTGAGGAACCGTTCCATCGTTTGTTGAATGCTGTTCGTAAACCTTGTACTGCGAACTGATTAATTCGAATTTGTCAGGGTCGTAGCCGGTTAATTTAAGCATTGTTTCCGGTGACTTGTCGGGCTCATGCTTCAGCCGCATAAGCGCGGTGGTTGTTTCGGTACCGTCTGAATCGAACTTAACGGACTTGCTAACCGTCTCTGGTTCGTCTTCGGCTGATAGGCGGTAGAACTTCTTACGAACTGAATCACGTGTTTTCCCTAGTGTTTCCGCGATTTCATCCCAGTTAAGCCCCTCACGTTCAAGCTGAATCAAACCTTCGATGTCTTCGTTCTTCCAAGTCATTAGTTAGCAACCTCCGTGATTTCGTATTTAAACATTGCGCGTTCATCGCCGTTTTTGTAATAATAATTTTTACGGTGCAGTAAGTCGTTCAAGTCGTTCGAACGTAGTTCCACTAGTGGTACCCATACCAGCCGGCCTTTTTTCTTTTTAAACAACATCATGCGATTATAGATGTCGCCAGGCTCTACTGGTCCGTCACTTCGTTTAGCGGCGAGGGTCTCAATTGCTCTAGCATCGCGTTCGTCTTTTGCTGCTTCTTTCAATTCACTCAACGTTTCGAATGCGTGTCCGTTAGTTGCTAATTCGGCCGTGTCAGCCATACCACGTGTATTGACACAGTAATACTTCCCTTTGTACATAAACGTGATATAAAAAAATCCTTTTAATGATACAATTTCGCCTAGTTCGTACATATTAATCGGCCTCCTCAGTTTCGTAGCTTCCAGCTTGCAAAAAGAAATTCGGATCATTTACTAATTCATCGATTTCATCATCTGTGAATTTATTTTTGAAATATCCGTTTAAATTAGAAACAAAGTAATTACTGTTGATAGGATCGAAATTAAGATACAATCCATCCCCGCTTGATAATGACAATCCTTTGATTTTAACATGATGTTTTGTTAACCGTTTTGAAATTGGTGTTTTAGCGTATTCAACGGCGACCGAAAACATTTCAGATGTTGCTGGCGTATTATAGTTACAATCAATCCCATATTGCCGATCATTTGATATTGATAGCACATTACTATTATTACTGTCGAATACAAATGTAAGATTGCCAATAATCTCAATTGAATATCCCATTGCTTCTACTTTTTTGATAAATTCTTTAGTTTTCATTGGTTTCCTCCAAGTATTTCAGTTATTGTCGCGTGTAACATAACCCAATTTAATCTTTTTCATTGTAACCACCCCGTTAATTTGTCGTTGTCTAGTGTCCTCATCATTGCCATGGCTTGAGTTCCACCGGTTAGCCGTACGTATTCCGGGAAGAATATTGCCATACCCGGAACCGTGAACGTTTCACCGTCAGCACCTAAGATACATTTAAAGCCGTAATATTTAAGCTTCTGATAAGCTTGTGGTAAATCATACTCGATCGGAATAATCATTTAATTTCCTCCCATTACATCATCGCAACCATTAGCCCAGCAATTAAAGTGTACATCGTTAGCGCCTTTGCGAATCCGTGTTTATCATCTTCGAACGTCATAGATACGAACAGTACTATCAATACTAAAAATACGTAAGCTAACATTTAATTACCTCCGTCATCTAAAAACGAGCGATCGAACATATTAATCGGCTCAATCTGAACGTGTGAGTTTGGCTGCGTCTTGTCCAAGATAAAGAAGTCGTGCAACGCGTCATTGTAGTTCTTGTAAACCGCAACTCCTCGTTCGCCGTTCAATAACACATATACTAGCTCTTCCATGCCTGTACCGCCTTATTGTATGCGTCAATAAAACCGAACTGTGATTCACGGCCCAACTGTTTGAACCGCCATTTAAACTCGCTTCGCGTTAACGCGTGATATAAAAACTCTACCGGTTGCATTGGTACTGATTCGAATTCGCTGTGATAAACCGCCATAATGTCATCTACTAATTGCTGATAATCTGTTTTCATTTCCGTTTATGCTCCCATCTTTCTGGCTTGTTAATAATTTCATATGCACCGTTCTTAACGGCTTTGAGCCGCCGCATGACGTATGTAATTTTAACTCCGCCATCTTTACTAAAAATCGTTCGTAGTTCCCCCGGTGTAATCTCGTGGTTAAGCGTTCTCCTAACCATTTCATATTCGTATGTCGTCAACTCAATGTCAATGTCGCCATAGCATGGCTTAGCAAGTCGGTGCATTTTCTGCAAGTCCCTACCACGTACTGCTGTTAGTGTCTTGTATTTCTGTTCCATTTCTAACACGAACGCTAGTAGCTCTTTGTATTCTTTGCTAGCCATATTATGCGTAACTCCCCTCTAACTTGAATGGCAGGTGCGTGCGTTTAGCTACCTGTTTAGCGATGACGGCCGCGTTGTATTCGCTGTCTACTGTCAAGTAATCTTCTGTAAACACATTATCATCATCATCACGAGATTGTAATACGATCCCGTTAGCACCGTTTTCTGTGTAACAAGTTACTGATAGTTGGTGACGTTTAAGTTGGTACATAATGATCGTGCTATTAAATCGGTTTACGATATTTTTAATTTCCATGTTATAGCTTCCCTTCTAATTTAATCCTGTCATCTGCAATGCGTTCGTGCAAGCTGCCAAACGGACCGCCAAGCTTTCGCATTTGTTCTTCACAATCATACAATACCGACAACGCAATTTCAATATTATTTTTATCACATACCTTAATTAGTGTTTCTAGTAATTCAATCGATTCTAATAGCTTTGCATACGTCATAATAAGCGTCCTCCAATTCTTTACCGATGTCGACGCCATTGCGCTGTGCTCTGATTAGTTCCTCAATAATCTGTTGTGAGTTAAAATCATGCCTCCGCGAACGTTTTAACTTGCTTGGGTGGTTATAAGCGAATGCTTCAATTGATTTTAGTAAATCCATTTTTATTCCTCCGATAGTTCTGGGTTAGCGTGCACGTTGCCAGACACCTTAATTTCATTGCTAAAGTAATAGTCATTTACGCCGAACCCCTTGCTAGAAACACCCTTTGCAATCCATTTACCGTATACATAATTGCCTTTCTTAACTTCAAAAGGCTCACCGATATTTCTATCCGTGTACAACATAATTGGCTGTACCATATCGCCTTCGTAAACATCTTTGCCGTTCACATCTTTCAGGCCGGTAAACTGCTCCCAAACATAGTCATTAGGATCTAACATGCCTAAATCCTCACAGCAAATTAAATTTCCAAGCCTACCAGCATTCCCATCAATAAAATATTCGTTTTCATTTTTGTCCCATGCTCTAAACTTAATCATCGTCGCCATCTCCTTTATAAATAACTAGTGCTGACGGAAAAGGTGCAGAATCTCCACTAACTCCATCTACTTCAAATTTTAATCCGCCTCGCAAAAACTCAATTTCAGCATGATTGAAAATATAGTCATGCCAATAGCTAGTATCAGTTCTTGATGGAATCAGCATTACTAAAAACTGATCGCTTTTTAATTGTGTTTCAGATGCCTTTTTAACCCATAATTTCAATTCTCGACCATATGGTGGATTCAAAAATAGATTACCTGATAATTTTCCCCAATCTTGTTCCAATGAATTATCCTCACGAGTGAAATAATGGTCGCATTTAGCGTTGCCGTCACTTGCAGCTAAATCCCATTCAAAATTATATTTAGCATTTAATCGATCATAGAAATCTTGTGGCGTTTCCCAATCTTCTTTATTTGATGTAAATAGCGCCTTGTTAATCACATTTGCTTCCTCCTGTCTTTCTATATACTATATACTACTACTACTATTTTATAAGTCAATAGTTTTCGATAAAAAAAGCGAGAAACTTTTAAAAAGTCTCCCACTCGGTTAATTCTATACTGTTATTGCCGCCACCAGCGCTGCTGGTAGTGCCGATTCTAAAAACATTTTCTTAGCAAGTTCCTGATAATCATTTTCATCGTCTGATAGTGAACACGCTGCTAACCAGTTCATGAAAGTAATCAGCATAATGCAGCCAGCAGCCATTAATCTTCTAGTCATAGCGCACCTCCAAAAATAGTCATAAACGCCACAGTCACCGCAAGGTTTGCTGCTAACAATAGGAATGGACGGTTCTGTTTATGCTCAGCTACCGCAACCGCGTTAAAAGCTGTGATAAACGATATATATTCAATCATTGTCGCCAACCTCCTCAATTAGCTTATTGAGGTACCATGCGGCCTTCTTAAGGTCTTCTAAACGTTTTCCTTTGTACGGCGCACGGTCGATATACTTGTAGACATTGAACAGCAGTCCGCCTTGATAAGCATTCCAATCACTATCGTTTAAAAAATCCTTGATGATGTCGATCGTTTCACGTCCGCCATGGTTGTAGTGTGACGGGTGCTCTACAGCGTCGTTAGCGATATAATTATAGCTTTCTTTTTCTTCAGGCAAATGGTCGTGCAGGTATTTAATCGTTTCTGAAATGAGGTACGCGCAATCGCGAATCTTGCCGTCTTCAAGTAATACTGAATTATCTTTATTAATCCGGCTAACCTTGTGCCACGTACCATCAGAAAACGGTACCCAATCGTTCTCCTTAATCGACACCACCGAGCGGCATTTAGATGGAATAAAAACAGCGATTCTAAAACGCATATCTAGTGTGGTGTTGTTTTCCTTATCGACGTCATTGCCAAAACGTACGATATTACCATCTTCATCACGCATATAACGATTGACACAGCTTAAATATTCTCTGGCTTCGTCTACCAATTGTTTAGTTTCCAACGAGTTTGTCCCGTTCGCTTTAACCAGTAGTGTTTCACTTACCTTTGCTAAATTAAAATCATCGGCCCAAACCTCCCCGTGAATAGCTGGGGAAAATTCGTATTTATCCGTGCCAACGATGTTATACCACAACGTTCCTGGAACGTTAGAAACCGGTTCACCGTCATGATTTCTATAAATTACCATTCTACTTGTCCTCCAGTTTTTTTAGTTCTTCCCGCACAATCCTAACCGCTTCTTCTCCAGAACGAGCCACGCCATAAATGACGTTTTTGTTCTTTAGCCCGTTAGCAAAATCGACTTGATCTTTACGCCGCCGGCCGATGTCGGTTTTTACCTCAATAAAGAATATCCGGCCATTATCTGGCTTGTAACCCATTAAATCAGGAAAGCCGGTTGGCAATCCGGTATTGAACCATCTTCCGTCAGACGTTTTAACCTTTCCGACGTTGGTTCTAAACACGATGTATCCAGCTTGTGCCAGCTTTACGCGAATATCATTTTGGATTGATTGCTCTTCTCCCATGATACTCATTCGATCACCTCATAATCCGCATTTGTAAACCACATGGCGGCAAACAATTCAGCCTTTGCACGGCTGCCAAAACGCTTAGCTTTTACTTTACGGCCGTCAACTTTGTACTTGCTTGACACATAGCCGACGTTATTAATTACAATAACATGGCTATGGTTAGTGTATTCTACCATTGAAGATAGAAAAGTTAAGTTGCTGCCTTTTATTTCGAAACAACTATCTGTATCGCAACTTTCAGAAACTTTAACGATTCCTTCTTCTGGGTAATAATCTCTTGATATTCCAAACGCGCTTCTATATGGTTCACTATAATACTGGCGAATGACATCAAACGGCTTAAACTTAACGACGTCACCAACTTTAATCTGCGGACAAACTGTTAGCACATCCTTGCATTTAAAGTCGTATCCGTCTTCAAAGTAGCCATCAAACGCCAGCCGACGTTTAACCTTACCAGATACTCCATTTTTCAACAGTACGATGTCACCATCGTTAAAATGACATTCCGTCATAAAGAATAGCCCCCTTTTTAAGTTTGAGTTTACCATATCGATTACACTTCAAGTGTAATAAATAGTTCAAGTCGTTGTTCTTTAAAGCATCAACATCAACCCAAACACGTTTACCGCACTTTTTGCTACATAAAATCATGTAATTACCATCGAGGAGTTCTTCTTCGAAGATGTCTCCAAGTTCCGCATTTTCTGGTTTGTTGGCTACGTGTAAATAAAACGCCGGTAAGTCAATCGGACTACCTGTTGCTTCGTGAAGTTCTTCTAGCGTATCATATCCAGTTTTACAACTAGCCATTAGCGCCATATTCCCAACTCCCTTAGGCGTATCGATGTAAAATTTTCCCTTATACTTAAAAATAATATAACTTATTCCAAGGGATGATAGAACTTTTCCTTGACTATATATCATATATTTCACAGCCCTTTCGAATTGATGACTATAATATACTACTACTACTCGTAACTGTCAATATAAAACTTTGAAACAATAATCATAATTAACGAAAATGTCGCCATGCTGTAATCGTGCGTCAAAACGCCGTATACAGTATTAATCATTTGCGTTACGAGCACGAACCACCATACATATTTCATCATTTACCACCTGCCATTTTATATAATCTGTAAATGTAAGGCAACTTTTTTCCTAATTCACTGGCGAACGCATGTAACTCGCTTGACGATATATAACCGCCGTTCGCAACAACTCGCCGACGAATCGCTGCGTTAATCGGCCGTCGTACATTGCCAGTGTTCGTAATCTTACGCGCCCTGAATTTATTATACAGCTCGATCAGGCTATCTTCACCCGTGATAACGCGCTTGGCAATTTCAATCATTTCAGCTTCTTCAATCTCTTTTTTTCCCTGTTCAGTCCGTGGATCCGGCGCCGGCTTGGGTGTGCCACAGTACGGACAGCAATTGTCTTTCCAGTCATAGAATACCTGATAGCACGCTTCACACGTGTGTATGTCAGGTGCGTCAACGTCGTTCTTTCGTTTTTTGCCGGTCAACGACCATTCGCGGTCGTCATCTGGTAAGCCGAAGCGCATGTAATTACCAACATGGTCGATGATAATCGCTTGCTTGCCATCAACGTACCGCATGCAACGCATAGACTGTTGTAAATACAGTACTAGCGAAGCGGTTGGCCGACACATAATCACGACTTCACAGTTAGGGACGTTAAAACCTTCGGATATTAAATCGTTGTTACATAGCACCTTTAACTTTCCATCCCTGAAATCATTGATTATCTGGTCACGTTCAAATTGTGGCGTCTTGCCATCAACACTAGCAGCACTAACGCCAGCTTCTCTAAACGCCTTAGCGTAATCCTTAGCGTATTCTACCGAGTGCGCGTATAAGATTGCCTGCTTGCCGTTAACGTTCTTTATATACGAACTAACGGCGTCTCCGAATATCTTACTGCCTAGGACTTCGTCAATCGACGCCTTGTCATACTCTCCGCGTGTCTTTTTGAATCCTTGCAGCGTTTGTGGCGCGTAGTACGTGAACGGTGCCAGTCGCTTATGATCAATCAGCCATCTTACTGACGGCCCTTCTATCATCGCTGGGTAAATGTCATCAAACCCTTGTCCGTTCATACGCCATGGCGAACCGGAGAACCCGAGCCGTGGCACATCATCATAATAATCTAAAATATCAGTGTAGGTCTTAGCACGTGTATGTTGTGATTCGTCGATAATAATCAGGCTAGGACGCGGCAACGTAGCAAGCCGGTTTTTGACCCGGCCGACTGTCATAACGGTAGTGTAATCCGAATCAACCCCCATTTCGTTAAATGTGTCTACAATCTGATTAACAAGCTCTTGACGGTGGACGGTAAATAGTACGTGTTTGTGGTTAGCTGTCGTTAGACGAGCGATTTCACCTATCATAACCGATTTCCCAGAACCTGGCGGGCTAACGATTAATACGCCGTTGTTACCGTGCCGCAGTTCTTCACGAGTGCCATCAACAATGCGCTGCTGATAGTCGTACAGTTTAAACATTAATATCCCTCCATACAATAAAAGCCCCGATATACGGGGCCTGTTAAATTAGAACGGTAAGTCATCTTTCTTTTCTGCGGTTGCGTTCGCTGGTTTCACTGAAGATACAGCAATCTTACGGTTTACATTACCCTTGTACTTGTCATCGTAAAGTTTAACAGCAACTTCGTAGTTAGCCATTTGCTTAACATAGTATTCAAAGAACCCATCTAAATTGCTCATCGCTTTTTCTAACGCTTCCGGCGAAACCGCGCCAGCTTCGAATGCGTCCTTGATCCGGAACGATACTTGCGTTTCCGTCTTTTCTGGATCCTCGTTAACAAACATTGTATCAGTTAAGATATATTCACTGTTGTTAGCCTTAACCTTGTACCAGAAACGATATACTTCGTACTGTTCTTTGATCGTATCATGCTTAATACTTACTAACTTGCCTTTATAAATCCCTGTGTTAAGTTCTTCATTACCAAATGGTACCTGCTTAGCTGCGTTCTTTACCTTATCTAATAAACTCATTTTAAAATTCCTCCCAGTTATAAATTAACCTAATTTTTCAATAATAGACTTGATTTGTGATTCTTTTTCTTTTTTTAGTGGACTATTCAATAAATTAAAGTAGCTTGATGTTAGGATTCCTAACTCACCGGCGATCTTCCAAGCCGGAACGTTCTTACTTTTGGCTAAGTCTCTGATTTCTTGGTTCGCGTGTTCCATTAGATAACCCCTTTTCGCTTTAATAACTTAATGAGTAATACAATTAGTGTAACCCCTGCTGCTAATGCAATCAAGTAAGGCAGTGCCGCGATTGCCATTCCAATAATAAAACTAATTACTAATGCAAATTTGATAAACCACCACATATTAGTTACCGGCTTTCTTTAATTGTTTGCGCAACGCCAATCCGGCGATCACGATTAATGTAATTCCGATAATGTAAGGCAATGCCTTAACCATTAATGCAATTAACACCGATGTAATTATCATAAACTTAAATAACTTTTTCATTTCTTGACCCTCCCGAGGTTTCTTTATATTTGATGATTATTATATTACTACTACTACTTTTAGTTGTCAACTCTTTTTAATCATTTAAATCTTCTTCTTTAACAAATACGCCGTTAATTGTTTTACCCTTACGGTTAGCGATTACGTCGTACGCGTCTTCTAGTGCTTTATCCGGATCGATACCGCATTGTAAGGCTAGAATGATAACCGTAACCATTGTATCGCCGATGCTGTCATATAATTGCGGGCCGTTATGCTTGTTATGTGCTTCGGCCAACTCACCAACTTCCTCAACGACTTTAAGCAACTGCTTGTCTGCGTTTTCGTGATGTAAAATATCGCGTTCATTGGCCCAATATTCTAACATCTTAGTTGTTTTTTGCATTATACTCATTCTCCTCTTTCGCCATTTCGATGTACTTTTCCAAAAATTCGATTTCCTGTTCAGCCGTCATCTTTTCAACGATTTCCGTTTCGCGTTCGTCATAGTCTAGTACAAGGTCGCCGAGCGTAAACAGCTCGTAAAGCGGAAAACGCGTGTTTTCGACAACTACCGCCTTGTTATATAGACGTTCTAACATGTCAATCTGTTCTTGGGTCATAAGATAAAATCCTCCTTGAATGTTTCTTCTAACATCGTTATCGAAGCAACCAAGCACTTAGTTAACCGTTTTGGCTCGTTGTCTTCTGCTGGTGTTTTGATTGAATAGTAATATTTGCCATCTCTGTAAATTTTGTACTCAGCAATCGGTAACCAATCATAATCATAGATCGTTTCAATCCCGCCGCCTTTACTATCAAGTTCAAACTCTGTGTTAAACGTATTTATTACCTCCCTTTCTATGGTTATTATATTACTACTACTACTATTTCGTGTCAACACTTTTATTAAATAAATAAAAAGACACCCATTAAGGTGTCTAATCGCATATATTAAAGCTTTCCGGCGTCCCAACGCTTTGAAAAACGTTCTACTTCTTCCGGTTCAATCTGTGAAACTGATAAAATTTCAGCCGCTAAATCTTCGTCGTTGTCTTCCTGAGCGCGCTTTAAAGCCCAGTAAGTAATGTTGTTGCGTGTTCCCGGTTCTGCCGTCTTAACACGTTCTAACAGACCTGTTTTGTCGCTGTGTGGCAATCCTACCATTGGCCGCTTGTAATTAATCGTGATGTTAGTTCCGCCTACATAGAAACGATGTGAGATGCTAAATCCTGACGGATCTACATTGTCTCCTAACTGTTTAGCGATTGCTTGCGCGTTCGCCTTATAATTATCATCGTCGGTTGATTCGATGCCTGGGATTAAGATACGATAACGCAACTTATCAGGAGTGCTTGAACTTGTTTCATAAGCCAGATAATCATATGGTAGTTCGATTTCATCTAATGACTTGAATTTACTATCATCAACATCAATAACAACACCGGTTGCGCCATCAATGCTATCAAGTGTCGCGTCTTTGCCCGTGAAGAACGCTAACAACGGTTGTTCCTGCTTAGGTGTATCAGCAGATGCTTTGATGTTGTCGGCAAACCGCGAGAATGACGTCTTAACCGTGCCAACGTTCTTAGTGTCGGTAATTCCTGTCATCATGCGAATTTCGAACTCATCGAAGTTAGCTTGAACCGGAAGTGAAGTGCTACCGTAAACAGCATTTTTGACGTCTTCTGCGAACATTTCAGCCGGATATCCGTACATCGTTGCACCATCGGCCGTAAAGTTCTTAGGCTTTGACTGATTACGTTTGAATCGGCGCATAGCTTCGGCACCAAACACTTGAACTAACATCTTGTTAGACGCGCCGCCATTGCTAACGATGTATTCTTTGATGTCTTTATATTGTTCTTCTTGCGTTTCGGTCCACTTGTTGCGGTAACTAGCCTCGATCAATCGGCGAGTTGGCTTGCCAACGTGAGCCATAATGTCGGCTGGATCTAAGTCGTGCAGTTCGCCAAGTTCTTTACGCGTGAACTTAGGCATGCTGTTATCTAAGCGCAATAAGATGATACGCTTGCTTACTTGCGGCTTGCTGTAAAACTCTTCTTCGTTGTTGGTGGCAATAACTGAACTACCTTTAAATGTCATCACGCCACGTTCACCACTGCTAGCTGTAACGTTTCCTTGCTTTTCGTTCATAAAGTTCTTAATAAAGTCTTCACTAACTGGTGCGTCTTCGTTATCATCATCGGTGATGACAAGAAATTTATCAGCGACTTGTTTATTCCACGTTCCGGCGTCGAAGCTGAACCGCCCACGTGCTGGCATGATTACCGAAGCTGAACCATATAACGCGTCAAGCGCACCTGTGATGATACTTTTACCACTGCCGGGCGCAAAACCAAGCATGAGGTGTTTCTTAACGTCGCCACGCTCGTCGTCGGTGTTGGTAAAAGGATAGTTCATGATATCAGACCATACGCCAGGCCACAACTCGCCTTCGAGCCATTTTATATACTTTTCAAGTGCTGCGTTTGGACGGTAGTTGTAAATTGCGTCCGGATACATCGATTCCAGTGAATATTTATCCTTAGCAACGTACTTAACAACATCGTGCAACAATTCACCGGCTTCTTCGGTAGCCTTATGTTGCCGCGGGTCGGCAGCGTCACGAATTAAGTCAACCGTTTGGTCGATCGTGTATTCATGGTTACGATACTCGAACCGTCCAATAACACTTTCTCCCAGACGTTGTGCCTGTGTCACTTCGACTTCTTCGCCAACCTTTTCAAGTGCCATATACGTTTTATCTTTATCGCTGCCATGTTCTCCTATTAACGCTTTATATCCATGAAAAATACGTGCTTGCATATCGCGTGTGTTAGATTCCTTTAATAAATCAATTAACCGTTCGCGTCCAAACTCTTCTAACTGTGTCATATGATCGTGTCTCGCTTTCTAATATTCTCCCTTGTAATTACACTCAACCTATATCAAAACTCCTTACGCTTCGTTTTTGGCGTATTCAACGGCCTTCCAGTAGTCGCTGTTCTTAATTTTAGGCTTAGCAATCTTGTCAGCCAAGCGGTTCTTAATCACGCCACGACCGTCAGGGTTCATAACGACGTTATAGCCATCAAATCCATTTTCTGTGCGACTAACCAATTTAGCGTATCCAGCCACCGAATTAAACGCCTTGGCGTTCATGGCCGGTTCTTCTCTGTCTTCACTGGTTACTAACGACCATAGCGTGAATAATACGTCACCTTTGTAATGGATAGCCCACGTGCTGAACTTGGAAAGTAACGTTTGAAGCGTTCCATAAGCTGCACGACCGTCAGTGTTGCGTCCGACCTTTCCGGCTTGAATTGCTTCGACTAACGTCGTTTCTACTGCTGAGATGTTGTCGAACACGACCAAGTCATAATCCTTAGCCATGTTATTAATTTCAGCGATAAATCCATCGGCGTCATTATAGTCTGATAATTCCGGCTCAACTACCGTAACTGTATCTTCGTGACCAGCCAACGTACTGTACGATCCATCAAAACTGATAACCAACTTTTTACCAGAGTGGTTTAAAGTTAATGCTGTTTTTCCAGATCCGACTTGTCCGAGCACCACATAAATGTTTGCGCCGTCTTTCAAATTCTTTACTAGTTTCAATTCGAAAACCTCCTAATTTTTGTCGTTATTTTTCTAATTCTCTAATTGGAAAACACTATTTTTCCACTTCAAGAACCATTCGACTGTTTAAATATAGCATGTAGTAATTAGAAAATCAAGCATAATTAGAAAAAATTAGAAACTTTTCTAATTGCTCAAAACCAGCTGTACCAATGGGTAAGATACTACAATTAGAATAATTAGAAATACTAATGTTACTTTTATGCTTATACCCCCTTTATAGAGCAAAAAATAATTACCGGAGAAAAGTTCTAATTTTTCTAATTCCTGATTATTGAGGATTAGAAACTGAAAATTTCTCCGGTAATTATTAGTATGTCTGTCATTTGATTAGTTTTATAATACCACGCCTACAAATTACCGTCAAACTCATAGACTATCTTTTTAAGCCCTTGCTGCATTATATGTTTCTGTGACCATTCAGAATTATCATCAATAAAAACTGGCTCAATTTCTCCGGCCTCGATTTTTTCAACGCGATTATATAAGTCGGTAATCATGTCGGCTAAGTCCCCGTTGGCTGCAACCTTGCTCATGTCGTAAACACGATAGTTAAGTGACTTTTTATCAATGGCGACAATGTAGTAGTTCTTAACTTGTGGCTGAGTAGCCATGTAAATCCATGCTTGCATTTCGTAATGCGTGTTGTAAATCCAATCGTCGAAACGCTCGCCGTTCCATACCCGATTAAAGTTTGGCACGGCTACGAACTTGTAATCGATAATCGTGTCATCGCTCAATGTGTCTATACGTCCCTCAAATGCCTCGTGTTCGATTTTAACTTCGCTACGGTAATTTGTACCCAACAACTCTTCTCGTAGCTTAGAAGCGACGCCAACCGCGTCTGTGATGGTACTGAACGACTTCTTTAGTCCAAGTTCCTTGTTGCCGCGCACACACATTGATTTAAAATCGTCATCGGTAACATCGCCATCGATTCCGGCTATCATTGCGTGCGCAACTTTGCCATACGTTAACGCGTCTGACTTCTCATATTTGTACGCTGTTTCGTCGTGTAAGACGTAGTGAGCGTAGGCCCGTGCTTCATTACTCAAGTAACGTGCAAGCCGTGTAAAGCTGTATTTTGTCATACTATTCCCTCCCTGTTGCTGCCCAGATTAAGTTTTCCGCGTTGTTGTCCGTATTGTCACCGTTTATGTGGCTAACAAAATGGTAGCCATTAGGATTTGGCACAAACGCTTTAGCAATTAATCGCGATACAACATGAGCCTTACCGCCAATCATAGCAATTGGCGAACCCTGAACGGTTGGTGTCTGTGTTAGAATCCGCTGTTTGAAATGTTTAACATAGCCGTTAGAAGATTCGCGCGTTCTAGCCAAGCTAACAACTTGGCCGGCTGAAGTGATCGCGTAGCCGGGATGTTCTTTCAGTTCTACCAGTTCTCCGACTGGCAATACTAATTTTGTTATTTCATCCAACAATTTAGAATCTGATACCGCACCACGTTGATTTAACAATTCTTCTACTGTTTTCATATTATTTACGACCTTCCTGCATAACTGCATAAACTATAAACCCACCTGCAACCATTCCGATTAATAAACTTGCAACATCAATAACTAACATTTGTTTGCCTCCTTAGCAATTGTAATCAAATTAAACATCAATGCTTGATCAAAGTCTCCCATGGCCGTAACTGATATGTGACCGTCAGCATAAACGATAATGTAGCTGCTGTCATTAAGCCAATAGCTTTTCATGGCACCGGCTGTAGATTGCGTTTCATAACTAACCCCATATAACCCCAACATTGCGGTAACTTTTTTGTTGCTTTCTTCAAATTTCATATTTGTAACTTCCTTTCCCTTTCGATGCATTAACTATAACATCATTAAATTTAAAATACAAGTATTATTTAAAATTATTTTTATACAACAAAAAAGCCGCTATTGCTAGCGACTGATTCGGGAGGTTACCGAGGTATGAAAGGTAGTTCCCTCGGTACTCATTAAATATACCATACCTATATATGTGTTGCAATTGTTCGGCACATATAAAAAAGCCACTCCGTTAAGAGTGACTTAATCGCGCCCGTGTGGTAGTTCAGCCAACCATCGTTGGCGCTTGCTGAACTTCTTCAATGAATAATGATACTACTTAAACGTTCCTAAAGCAACGCCATTTTCGCGTACGGCTACATAATGCCATGCACCGTTGCTTGATTGGTAGGCTGCGTAAATGTAATTTCCGTTACGGATATAGCCTTGGTAACGAACTGATTCGCCGCGGTAGTAATTAACGCCAGTATATGACGTTCCTGGACGATTCCATACGCGTAAAGTCGTGCTAGCGGTAAATGTACCTGATTCACGTTTAACGCCGCTAGGAAGATTTACATTGCTTTGTACGGTATTTGTTTGTAGAATATCGACGTTACTACGTGCGATCCAACTGTTGATCCCGGAAAGAAGAACCTTTTTACCACTAACGGCCGTTACAGTATAGGTGTTACCGCGTACCCACGACGGAACTGCTTCGCCGGTAGCCCAATGTTTGGCTGAGAACTTTACCTTAACCTTGTCACCTTTTTTAATGTCGGCCTTAGGCGTGTCTTCGGCTTCTTTACCGGTATCAACAGCCGGCGTGTTGGTTACTGGCTTGTTGTTCTTAGTGTAGCCGTTGTCAGTGATACCAGTTAAGTCGATGTTACCGTCTAACCCTCCAGCGATGTACGTGCTAGTGAATTGGAACAGTGCCACGTTTTCCCATGACGGGAAGTAGTTGTAATTCGGCTTAGGAGTGACATTGTAATCGGGGTACTCACCAAGCCACAATTTGTACGTTCCAGAAACCTGGCTAAGGTAAACGTGAGCATTGAAATAATTAAGATAGCCATACAACATTGGCGTGTAACCAGCATTTTTAATACGATTCAACGCATACATGATCGCGTCCGTGTTTGCCTGCTTATCACCACTGGCACCGTCCTCGTAATCAAGCGCCACGATCGAACCCTTAGGCGTTTGAACCTTAGGCAACATATAATCCAGCATGGCCTTAGCTTGTGCTTTGCTACTACCAAACTGCCCCCATAGATACGTGTGGGCACGTTTCCCAGCAGCAATCGCACTAGCTACCTGTGTGGGATAGGTAGATTGTTCATAAATCGAACCGTTAACCGTCCCGCCCAGTTGACTGATAACAAATTTGTCAGATGGATATCCAAACACACCGTTAGTGCCTTGGTACACTGACCAGTCAGGTCCTTGCTGTCCCTTCGAAGCCATTGCAGTTAATGGCATTAGGAACAGTGCTAATGATGCTAATAACAGTAATAACTTCTTTTTCATACTACGCCTCCGTTGCAGATTTAGCTGCAGTAGCTGATTCAATGGCTGCCGTCGCTGCTGATTGTGCAACAGCGCTTAGATCAACCGTGCTTTCTGGTGTGTCATCGGTTGCTTGTGGATAAGTTTTGTATAACTCATCTTTTAAGTCTGAGAATGCTTTTTCAACGGCGTTTTTAACCGTCGTTTCATCGGTGCTTGTAAACCCTAATGACTTTAATCCATCAATCACGTACTGAACTGCGGTTGACTTCTTAGCTTCACCAGATAAATATTTGTCAACGCCTAATTGTGCCGCAGCCGTAACAGCTGCTTCTGCCAATGGCGTCAACGCGTCTAGTAGTGATAATGCTTTTTTGTTGTTAGCTAACACCTTACCGATCCATGCGAACGCGATTGGAATTAGTGCCGTGGAAATTGCTACGATTAATTCTGAAATATTATTCATGCTTGTCATCCTGCTTTCTCAATTCATTTTTCTATTTCTTCAAATTCTCAATCATCTACCGTTAAGATTAGTGTCTTCAATTTGTGTTTGTTCAATTATCCGCATCATAATTTAGTTTGCTGTTAAACTTTTCCACGGAGTTGCTATAATATTCCCTTGGCCATCAGTCGATATGGCAGCAGTCCAAATACTATTTGAATTAATAGGATGTAATTCTAGTACATTATAAACATATGTTGCATTGCCAGTTGTACCAATAGGTTGATTAGCTAGTGACGACGTCTTGATGTCCAAAGCAAAAGGAGTCTTAACTGGACAGTTCAGAAGACTAGAAGCACCAGCATTTGTAGTGATACAATAATGTTTTGTGTAACCAGTATTATTAATTAAAGTAAATAAGTCTGACCCACTAGCAAGCACTTTATATGACAGCATATTTGTGACTACACTTTGAATGTCTTGTGTTGTCATTGCCCCCTGTGGGCCAACGAGAGAAGCCAACCATTGATCGACACTACCAGAAAATCCAGCATTTACAGCAACCTGATATGCAGAAAGCCCTTGGTCTCCGGGGTCTCCTTTTTCACCTGTGTCACCGGTCTTGCCAGTGTCGCCTTTGATCCCTTGAGAACCACTTAGGTCGGCAATATAAGTGAATCCCGTGCCGTTCCAAACGTAAAGCTTGCCGTCATCTGGATCATTGACATCACTCGCAATCATAGTGAAATCGCCATCGGAAAACCCAGTGCCATTCATTTCAGCAATTGATGGAAACGTCTTTACAATCCGGAAGTCTTTGCCAGGATCACCTTTTTCGCCTTTTTTTCCGGTTTCACCAATGAGAGAAGTCAACCATTCAGTTTGTGATCCTTGATAGCCATTGATAACTGCAACCTGGTAAGCAGATAGACCATCAGCGCCTGTATCACCTTTAAGCCCATTGGCAACAGCATCTGAAACTTGCTGTTTTAGCTGTTCGCTTAGGCTACTGAATTGCTGAACAAAATCATCTACCGTAATACTGCTGACTAGTCCACCGGAAATACCAGTGACATTTTCGTTTATTTGTAATGTCAAAAATCCATCACTAGGATAGATTGCTGTGCCACCATCTACGGTATCCCACAATTCGATTAGATAGCCGCCTGTTGGCAATTTAGCCAATTGTCCGCTAGTGATAACGGCATGGTTGTTATCGATACCGGCGTTTACATCTAATAGATACCCAGAATCGTTTTTAATTCTGACTTTTGCATCTGCTGATAGGGTTGCTGCACTACCATTATCTAACGCGCTCAAATGGATTTCAGTTGTGGTATCAGCAAACTTGAATTGCTTATTACCATTTCCTAGATATAATTTTCTCATTGCTTATCTTCCTCTTCCTGCTTTCTTAATTCATCGTTCTGTTTCTTCAAATCTTCAATGGCCCGCTTTAAATCTTCTTCGTTGTGATCGGGACGCTTAGCACCGTAATACGCGGTAAGAAAAGCTACTGCAATCGATCCAGCCGTAGTGATTAATGCGGTAATAACAGCGTCACTCAATTATTTCAGCCCCTCACCACGATTTCATTAATAATCGATGCCAACACGAATGCAGCATACATGCTTTCAAATCCGATAAAAATACCTTGCTCCCAATCCCACAACATAAATACTATGAAAAACAACAACCATACAAATGTTAGCAATCCAGTCATAATCGACCTATATGCTAAGTTATTTATATCCCATAGTGCATATACGATTGTAAATGTTCCAACGATCCCCATTAAAAATATAAATGGCGGATCATCGAAGTACATTAATAGCGATGGCCTGGGTGGATAAAATGAAATTGTGTTTTGCCGGATAATAAACATCACGCCAATTCCATACGTTTCTAATGCTTTCCATAACCAGAAACGGTTTTTATTGATATTTTTAATCATTGTGTTTCTCCTTTATTACACCATATAAGTTAGTGTTCCTGCAACGGCAGTTAAATTCCCTCCCATTGCTTGGTCTCGATACACATTTAAGTCACCGGCTGAATGTAGAATGATACCTGCCGTCGCATTGCTTGTACCAACGGAACCGGTGAAAATAGCTGTAACGTTTAAACCACTTACGAATCGATAGGTTGTTGGCAAAGTAGTCATAACGTTAAGGCTAGAATTACTAATGTTGCAATGTACATCAACTCTTACTTCTACCATTGATGAGTTGCCAAGTGGTATTTTTCTAGCTTGAATATTGCCAGTGAACCCACTTGCTAACGTCATTGCAGTCCAATTTCTGCCATCTTTCCAGCCGCTATCAATTGTTGAATAAATACTACGAGTGAACGTCAACCCGGCAGATAGCCAATTAAATGTAATAAACTTGTAAGTTGACCAGCCTTCAACCTTAACTAAACAGATAGAATTATCAACCGAACTTGGAGCATTTAAAAAACTTCTACCAACGTATAATCCAAAATCTAATTTTAAAACATCATACTGAACGGCTGGATCTAATCCAGTAGCAACGTTGCCTCTGGAATTCAACAAATATTTATCATCTTTAGACATAAACCCATCCGTGTCGAGTGTTGCGGCTAAATGTGCATTGCCATTGCTGCCAATGTGTTCATCAAGTTGTGATTTTAGTTTTCTCATAACATCATATTGTTCAGATTGGTTCAATCTAATCACCTCTTTAATAAGTTATTGTTCTGTCGCTACCATAACCAAATCGATGTGCAATGATAGTCCTTGAAGCTTTATTGATTGAAAAAATATCCCAGCAGTCTTCACTCAAGGTTCCCACAGTTCTCCCCGTGTCACCAGTGTGACACAAGCTACACGAAGTTTCTACACAATTAATGTCATTGTATACCATTTGGCCGTCCCTATGAATGTGACCACTAAATAGACCAATAACTACTCCACTTCCTTGGGTTGAAAAGTCCACGCTAAAAGATACAGGCAACTCACGTGAAGATTCTGAAACCGTTAATGACGTTCCATTTTGGAATGCGTTAATGATTGAAACCAAAATGTCTGAATTAATTTGAGTGAGTGGTGCTTGCCCTGCGGCAACTTCAAAAGTATGCGGTAATGGACAATGAGTAAAAATCATAACATGCCAATCAGATGATTTTAATTTCAATGCTGATTTTGCTAGCCATTCTAATTGGTCGCCTTGGTAACCGCTGGTAGTTAAAAAATTATATTTGTAAGTGCCGTCAGTGTTTAAAGTCCACGGTAAGTCAAAACTGTTAAGCCAAATAACTCTAATCTTTTGATCTTCGTAATCCTTAAATCCGTATAAACTGTCGCCATTTCTATTTTCATTGAAAGCTTTTTCTTTTGATAAATAAAAGCTTTTTAATTCACTTTCCGTAATTGTCGTTGCGGGGGTAGAGTTTCCGTTCTGACCATTACCAGTGTCATGGTTTCCTAGCATGAAGAATACATCCGTGTTATGGCTAACGCGCCCGTAAAGTCCGCTAGTCGCTTGTCTGGTTTCGACAAACTTTTGGTTTCTGTCAAAGTACCCATTGATGTTATCGCCACCAGCAATAACTGCATTAATTGGAACCATGCGTGTAAGTGCAGCGATGTTTGCATAATGCGTTAATGAACCAGGCGAATACGTCGATAGTTGATGGTGATTGTCAGTGATAAACCCAACGTTAAATGTACTATTGTCAATTGAGTTCATGGAGTTTAATTTATTAACGAAGTAGCTAGGAATAGGGCCACCAAATTCGTCAATAATATTATCAAAATATCCGCTTAGAGATTCTTGGTTATTAGTGTCACCCACGACTTCAGATTTTATGGCATCAATTTCACTTTTTGAGTAGTACCCAGATAGAATAGAATCAATTTCATTCCGGCTATAAAAAGATCCGTTTTGATATTCTTTATAAATAGCATCAATTTTTGTTTGTAAATCTCGAAGCGTGCCGTCAATGATTGTGATATAATCGTCTGCTTTGTCTTGACTAATGTCGATTGCTTTTTTTACGATAAAAATCAAGTCATAAGTCGTTTGTTGGCCGTCGGTATCGTTTAAAGAGAAGTAAGCTCGCGTAATCTTTCCAGATTCGCTCCACAGTGCATTAGGGATGGCATAGTCAAACTTACCATTGACAGCGTCAGTTAGCGTAACACCTAGGTTATCAGCAACAATTGCAGTTCCTTTAGCGGTTTCAGCCATTAAGTTAATTGTTTGACCAGTTAAATCAACCGCCATTCCTCGATCTGTGATTGATACATGTAACGTAACGGCACCATTTTTATCTCCTTGGCGCCCAATAACGGGCTCCGGAATTGTTGCGTTGAAACTGTCTAAGTTAATATCATAACTTCGTATTGTCATGCTTGGTTTCTCCTTTATATTCAGAAGTTTTATTGTTTTCTTCAATTGATTTGACTTCTTCGTAAGTCATAGCCGTTTTTAATAATCGTTCGTTTTCGTGGTCGCGACGTTTTGCCTTAATTTCCCATGCAAACGGAGCGTTAAGCGTGTCTGATTCGACAACAAAACTATCTTCGTTGCGTTCTGAAACCCACACATGTGCAGCGCTGTAAGATTGTAAAAAAACTTGATAAGTCACTGACGTGTTTACCGTATCACTAAACAGCTCTTCAATTTTAACGACGACACGTTTAGTGTCACCGGTATCAGATTCTCCCATGTCACCGAAGTAGCTTTCAGCCATTTCGTAAGCCGGCGTGGCACGTACGCCATCACGTGTGACAACGGCCGCGTTCTTAGTACCGTTGTATACTGTAAAATCATTCATCACGTCTACATGATCGCTGTATACGTTGAGCATGTTAGTACCGCCGTTGTTACCGCTAATCGCAACTTGTTGTTTACCCATAATCCAGAATACGCCGTCTTTTTGGCTAACAATGTCGCCATCGGTGAAATAGTTACCAGATGAGTACAGTTGTGCTTGAACGTTCAAGTTAGATTGACAATTTCCAAACAGCTTATATTGTGGTTGGTCTAGTGTTGATGTTTTCGGTATTTGAAATACTGCTCGCGACAATGATTGGTCTTCGTTAGATTGGTTAATACTGAATATATATCCCGGTGAATTCCAGATTGCGAACCCGTTAACATCGCCGGTAGCTTGATCGTTAGTGGCGTAGATTCCTCCCATAGAATCGCCATCATTGAAATACTCCATATTACCTTTTTGCAATGTAATTCTGAATTTATCGACGTCGTCAACCGTGTTGTAAGTGATACCATTGATAACACCAGCGACAATATTGCTAGCATTAATATTTTTAATATTGATGTTTTGACCGTCGATTGATTCAGCCGTGATGGCGGTTTTAAACGTTTGCCCGCCGTCAGTAGAAACGCCAATTCCGGCTGAATTAAGAATAACGAGCTTATTACGGTCGCTTTTATCAATCGCAATAATCCCCTGGTCAGTAAACTTTAATTCAGTACGTGCGGCTAGAATGCTGTCAGTAGCTAATTTCATTTGGCTGCTAAACCAAGCGTCTGGCAATGTAGCGTCGCCGTTGATGATGTCAGTAATTGTATTATTGACTGAAGACGAACCACTAGCTTGGTGTTGAGCCATTGTCAAATCTCCACAAGTAACTTCCACTGAAATACGATTGCCATTAATATCGTAGTTGCTAACAACCTGAACAATTCTAACTTGATCTTCAAAATTAAGCTTCTCATCAACAACCGTGATTGTGTCACCAGCGGTAGCCATTGCATATGGATAACCGGCATTTTGCAAGTCAAGCATTGATAGCTTAATTGAAATAGTCCAGCTGTTATCGACACGCGCCTTAACAGCGTTTAATAAATTCTCACTAATCGTATAACGTTCGTCACTAACCGGCTCAGCTTCAATCCTACCGAACTTATCTTTGTAGTAGTCGTATAATGGACTGTAATATTCAACTTGCAATTGTGGACTCGTGGTGTCGTCAGGATCGTCATGTGCTCCAAAACCAACACCATAGGTTGCAAACGAACTGTTATCTGTTTCAATTTCAGCTTTTTCTAAGTTGAAACCGTATCTAACGACCGTTGCCAAGTCCGAGCCGATTTTTTCTTTGATGTAAACTGTTTTGCCGTCTACATAAAATTCGGCTGATACTTGGTCGATGATGTCGTTGAATAAGTCTAGTCTGCTTTTTAACCCCCAGTTTTCTTTTTCAAATGCTGCGGCACTAACTTCGTTGACATAGGTGTAACCTGTGCCATCAAAGACAGCTTTTAAATATTCGTTAAACGGGTGTGAACCGTTCCATTGCTCGTGAAACGCCGTCTTGCTCATCTTATAAAAGAACATCTGAACTGCCGTGAACGAAACTGTATTATCTTCGTCGTTCTTAGTGAACGTCAAAACACAATATTCTTCGTTATCGAACATAACAGTCCAGCCACGTGCGATTCCGTTTTTAACTGCGTCACCGAAGTAAATCGTGCCAGTTAGCGACTTCTCGCCGTTAACGCCTTCGGTTCGCTTGAACTCGACGTCAGCAATGTATTCGTCATTAGCAACGTCTCTAAAAACTGCCATTAAAAAACCTCCTTATGCGTATAAATTTTGGAAATTCAACACTTTAATTGTACCATGTAAACTTGCTGAAAGCGTGTTGTTGACGTTTGGTAATAGCTCGAAATACGCTTTATTAGTCGTTCTAACGACGCTAAATCCATTCTTAGTATATTCGTACCCAGACAGTTTTAAAACGTCTCCGTCGTAAACCTGACCGTCATATACGAATTCTTTTCCGTTAATATCGATTTTTAGACCTGAACCACCTTCTTTTGCAGTGAACTCAACCGTAAATCCCTGTTCAAGCTGGTTGCAAGGCACTGTTCCAGCATATGGAATAACTAAGTTTTCGGTGTTGTAATAAATTTTAGTATACCAAGCGTTATATTCACGGTCTACTGGTGCTGGGCACCAATCAGTGGCTACGCTGCCTTTTTCTAACTTGATTCCTGAAACCTGTAGAGTATTGGTATTTCCGTCAGATCGTTCAAGCCTAGGACGCAAATAACCGTCGCTGGTAGCAACTGTTGTTCCTGACACTCTCTGCCACGAATCCGTTATTGCTACTGTACTATTAGTCGGACTTGATGTAGCGCTGCTATAACTGCCTTCAGGTGAAGTGCTGAGTGCCCAGTAGATATTACTATTTCCGGTACCGCTTATATTTTTTGCATATACACTATAAGTTAAAATATCACCTTTTTTAACTTGGATATATTGGCTTAGTCCCTTCCAATTGGATGTTGTTTGTAATACGGCTAATCCTTTATAGGTATCCGTAGTTTTTGTCCAATAATTTGATGTGTACCATGATTCTAGGTTATCAAAATTCTTAGTATCAGTGTATAGATTATCACCGATATAAGTTACATTCGGTTTAATATCTAAATCACGCGGCACGCTTTCACCATATGGCAGCTTCAACGTTGTGAACTCAACCGACATCTTATACAACACCGTACCGCCGACATTACCCTGCAATTCGTTTTCGATCGATGACGCGTAAACATAAAAACGTTTATGGCTTGGACGCGTCATCATGTGTTCATAAACTTCCCCCTCTGTTTCTCCGGGGCGTTCGAATCCTTGTCCGATTTCACCCCGCATTTCAGTAATATAGATACCTTCTGGGTCTGACAATAACGCAAAAAGGCGCTCTTTGAGCGTCTCTTCTTCGTATTGGTCTTCCGCACGGTAAAAACCTTCGAGCTTTACCTTTTTGCTTTCGTGCCAACCGCCAAAATCAACGGAACCGCTGCGTCCCTGAATGTTTGTGCTGTTACGTGCGATGGTTGGTGCTCCCTCCTCAAAGGAAGTAACCAAAAATCCTAACTGACTTAAATACGTTTTGTTGTTGCCTTTTTCAACTAATAAATCCATTTAAACCGCTCCTATCTGAAAAATCTGTCGTGTATTGAACTTTCTGCTTGTCCTTGGTTAACAATCGTCTGAATCTTGTCGCCTACAAGTTCGTTGTGGACGTAGAACGTTGGTTTCACCCAGTTATCTTCATCAACACTATTATTAATATCTCCGCCAGTATATGCAGCTCCTTGCATAGCATATGTGTCTGCTTTAATTTCTCCGGCTATACCGTTAATGCTCGTTGCTAGTTGCCCCGCCATAGCACTAACGTTCTTTTGGACGTCGCTAAATCTAGATGTTAGTCCGTTATTCAAACCAGTCATAATTGCGTCACCAGCTGGGATAAGCAATCTAGCGTCATAACTGATAGGTCCTTTGTGAGCTTTTATCCAACCGGCAATACCACTAACGAAATGTTGCACAGGACCAAATCCAGCTCGAATACCAGAAAGAAAACCACTCATCAACGAACTACCATTACTGCTCAAATCTACTCCAGATGTTCCCGACTTAACCGCATTAGCGCTACTGCTACCTAAGTCTCTACCAACTGAATTAGCGTGACCTTTTTGCCCGTTTAATCCTTTTGCAGCAGCACTACCAATAGAAGATCCGGCACCGGTAAAGTAGCCTGACGTTGACTTAATACCGTTGGCACCAGAACGACCGTTACTAGAACCGGCACTATTGAACGCTCCTGATTGTGACTTAACACCGCTAGCCCCAGCGCGCGCGGCTGAAGATCCGGCTGCTTGGTGTTGACCCTTGCTGTTAGCGATTGCTTGTGCTGACTTGATAGCCGCATTACCACCAGCGGCTTTAAACGCTGATTGTCCGGCTTTAGAAGCTTCTGTACCGGCTGATGTAATAACGTCAGTCGCTGCACCGACCGCATCGAACTTTTTACCGGTAAACCCAGCAACAATTGCAGTTACTGCAATTCCACCAAGTTCTTGGAATTTACCCATATAGGTAACAATAACAGCAACCATCGCAGCCATTGTTGCGCCTACAATCTGAACCAATAACGGCAGTTGCGTAACAAACGCTTGTGCTAGTTGCCCGATCAATGCGATACCAGCTGCAATAATCTGTGGTGCGTTAGCTCCGATGGCGGCAGCCATTGCAACAATCAAACCAGTAACGGCTGCAACGATTGGCCCGATTTGTGCAGTAACAGCTGTAATCAGTGAAATTAACATGTTTGCAAATGACGCTACCAATGCCGGTGCGTTTGTGGCAATCGCTGTCATCATACCTGTTAACATCTGCATAAAGTTAGATACTAATAACGGAGTTGCTAGTGCAAGCTGGGTTGACATTGATACTATCATGTTAATGAAAGCTGCTGAAATTTGTGGTGCGGCCGTTAATATTCCAGTAATGAAAGATGTTAGCATAGCGGCAAACCCGGCTCCCATCGCTGACATTACTGGTACAATTGCCGACATGTGTCCAGATAGTAATACAATTGCTTTCGCAACTTGGTTGACACCAACGCCAAACGCCGCGACACCGGCACCAATTGCCAAGACAGCTGCTCCGAATACACCAATGCCAACGGCTCCGGCAGTTAATGCGGGCCCGAGAAGTGCGAATACGCCAGCTAACGCAGCGATACCAACTGCCATCGCTACCATTGTTACTTGTGCGTTAGTCCCTGCGTTTGCCAAGCTAATAGCCGATTGAACAAGTAATGCAATACCAGCGGCAGCAGCGAGTACACCAGCTCCGACTAACGCAACCGCTGCTCCCATTTTAAGGAAGTTTGCTGCACTTGCACCGGCTGCCGCCGCACTACTTTTAGTTGTTTGCGTCATAGGCGACAAACTGCTATTGGTCGTCTTGGCAGCTTTACCAGCACCAAGTAACCGACCAGCCGCACTTGCTGCGCTCGTCCCTAATCGTGCAATGCCCTTAACCGCACTGCTGGCAACACCGATAATTTTACCAGTTGACGTGATAAAGCCACCAATACCGGTTAATGCCGGCCCAATCACTGGTGAAAGACCAATGAAACCACGGACAACTTTAGCGATTCCACTGCTTGATTCGCTTGACCAAGTCAACGTTTTATTAATCATATCAACCATTCCGCCGGTTATTGTACTTTCTGAAGCCATTGACTTGTTTCGAAGTGATTCCCAGTTACCGGAAACTTGGTCGAGCTTAGCACCGATGTTCTTTTGCATTTCTCCGGCTTGACCTACTAAGAACTTGTGCGATGTAGCACCGTCTTTACTTGCCTTTGTCATAGCGTCGGCGTATGCGTCCCACGATGTAGCCGTCTTGCCTGTCTTATCCTTAACTGAATCTAGCAATGGCGCAATGGCGTTCATACCGGCCGCACCGAACAACGTTTTTAACGCTGCCGCTTTTTGACTTTTTCCCATACCATCGGTAGCATCGGCAACTTCGTTAAGAATCGTTTTAAATGGTTTTAGTTTACCGCTAGAATCGTTGTAAGAAATTCCGAGCTTTTCCATAGCACCGGCTGCGTTATCGCTAGGAGCTTGCATGGCTAGGATTGCATGTGACAGGTTTTGAGAAGCGCGTTGAGCGGTGAAACCGCGGTTAGTTAACAGCCCGATACCTTCCGTCATTTCTGTCATACCGTAACCGGCTAACTTGGCAACCCCACCAATGTTACTGATTGCACCTGACATGTCTTCTACTGACGCGTTAGACAAGTTAGCTGTTTCGGTAAGAATTGCAGCTGCACGTTCAGGGGACTTCAGAGATTCTCCCCAGATGTTCATTGATTGCTGAACCGTTCCGGCCGTTTGCTGTAAGTCTGCACCTGTCGCAGTGGCTGCACGGGCAATGGCTGGGAACTCGTCTTTTATGGTGTTAATCGAAGCACCGTCTTGTGCCATTGCAATCATGGCGTCTGCTGCGTCTTGGGCGCTTAATGGTAAGTCGGCACCCATCTTATTAGCCATGTCTGCTAACCCTTTAATGTCTTTACTTGTACCGCCGGCAATAACGCCGGCCTTGTTCAGTGAGTTCTGGAAAGTACCATATGATCTTAGTGAGCTAACACCCATTGCAGTAGTTGCTGCCCCGGCCGCCATCGTGACTTTACCAATTGATGACATACCGCTTGAAACTTTACTAGCTAACGAACCGACGCCGCTTTGCATTCCTTGCGTGCTACGCGTCATTGCTTGCATTGAATTAGTATATCCACTAATGTTAGCAGTAAATGTTGCTGCTACTTGTGCCATGTGTTAACCTCCTTCTTTTTCTTTATTCTCACCGCTGAATAACTTGCCAACCTTGCCAATCATTGACGCAATTCGCTTGTTATCTTGCGGGGTATTTTTCTTATTAGTTATTTTTCTTTCAAGCTTATCCAGCCCAGAATTCATCTTAGATAGTGCCCGTTTCGGCTTATCTGCGTTAGAAAGTCCAGCGATATAGATCGCTTGGTCGAGTTGGGCGCGCCGCATGTCCACATCTCGCAAGTTCAAGCCATCCATTAACGCTTCTGCTTCCCATTTATATAAAGAAAAAGGATAACCGACATCGGTTATCCCTTTACGCGCGAAGTCAATTATGAAAGACTCTTCTTCAGTTCTTCCAGCGTATCGTGCTGAAGCTGTTGCGCTTGCTTCTCTTCGTCCGTTTTCGCTTTCTTCGGTTTCTGATATTTTTCCATAAAGCTTACTAAGCGTTTTGCGGCGCGATGGAAAAAACCCGAGGCGAATAATTCGGCTTGTAAGTCTTCACGTAACTTATCCATTTTGCCGCTTTCTTCGTACTTATCAAGTAAATCAAAAATATCGTTTTCGTCAACGTCAGGTAGTAACACATTTAATGCGTCGTGAACCGCCATTTCGTCGCCAGTTACGAACTTAATCCACAGTTGGCTCGCACCGTCATTAGCGTTAGGGGCACTCGAAAGAATTGAGTTAGCGCGGAAGTAAGCGCGAAAATCAAACTTAACATCTTTATCGTTAATTTTTAACATATCCGATAACCTCCATAGGGTTTAATTATTCAGTAACCGTAACGGCTACCGTTGTTTCTAGTGTACCAGATTTCGCCGTAATTGTCGTTGGTATGGCCATTAAACAATCGCTTGCGACTACTACGTTAATTATAGTAGCTTATTATGCGGCGCCAGAATCGGGGGCATCTTCGGAACCGGCCGCGTCGGTAAATTCGCCTTCAGTTTCGCCAGGGCGTTGGAAGTAGTAAAGTTGGGTAAGTGCTGCACGCATTTCGTCGGTTAATGGGAACGTTGCGTCTGCGCCACCTTTTAACTTGTCGGCCAACTTACCAATGATGTTGATAGTGAATTCTAATTCGCTGAAGCTGTCACCGTCAGTGATATCCATTGAATCAACAACACCGTAACCGAACATAGCTGGATATGCTTTGTGGTCGCCTTCAACAACTGCTACACGATCGTCAACTTCGACACGCCATACCTTAACTTGCCGGCCGTTGTGCTTAGCGTCCATGATAATCTTGGAAGCCTTATCACCTGGAACCACGTAAGCACTCAAATCGATTGAATCTTCGTTAGTTGACGCTGCTAAAATCCGGCCCATCTTAGTTTGTTCGTCTAATGAATCGCCTTCGATAGATACACTACCTTCGGTTTGGTGGGCTGGTAATACAGCCGGAGAACCAATTGGTGCCACTGTCTTATCTGTCGATTGAATGAAATACCAAACATCTTTACCGCGGAATGGGGTATCTTTTACGTACGTGATACCGTTATTTGTTTCTACCATGCTTTAACACGCTCCTTATAATGTTACCTCGACTAATAACATGGCACGTTTGATGTCGCGTCCCGTGCTGTCGTCGATGGTTGTTTGTGTTGTTAATGCGTCCCAGCGTACTGGCGTTCGACTGATTGCACGTTTCACCGTGTCAATCATGTCTTCAAAGTCAAGCGGTGGGGTAGTGCCTTCAGCGTATAAATCGATCTGCTGTGTAACTTGGTTCAGTGTGTCGAACTTGTTAGACATGTCAAGGTCGGTATGGACGTTGATGTGAACCAGTGGTAACGTGTCAGCTTGGCTCGGCTGCTTGTATTTAACTTTGATATTTTCAGCCGCCAGCTGGCCGTCTATGAGTTTGTACCAGTCTGTTAATTTCATATCATGTCACCCGCCTTTTTTAAAGCTTGTTCAACCGCCTTATAAAAAAACGGCGTTGCTTCTGTCGTACCGGTACGCATAAAAGGTCTAGCACTCATTTTATAAGTACCATACTCATTATAACTTGAATACTCTGCTTTCGCCACGTAGCGACCTGTTATAACATCTCCTTCTCCTCGTACTGGTTCCGGCTGTATATTCCTGCGTAAGTACCCAGTATCGACAGGAGCGACCCTCTGCGATCTTTCAGCGGCATTTGATAAAGTTTGCTTCATTGCAGTTTTTGTAACATTACGCGCTTCTTTAGCCGATAAGTTTAGTTGGCTATATAAATTGTCTAGCCCCTTAAAACTGACATTAAAACCTTTACCCGCCAATTGTTAATACCCTCACTTTCCGACCTTTGATTGCTTCGATAACGTTGTGTTGCACGCCGTCAATCTCTACACGGTCTGGAATATCAATACGATTCTTTAAATGCACTTCTAACGGTGACGTTTTAAGCAAGCCGTACACGTTTAGCTTTTGCAGGTTGGTAACCGGCTGAATGCAGCACGTTACGCGTTTCTTAACTGAAATAACTTCGCCAGTTAACTCATCTTCCGGCCCGTCCATGTAAACAAGTGTAATTCTATCGTTATATCGCATTATACAAACCTCATTCCCGGACGGCGACGTTTGAAGTTATCTCGGTAAATATCCAACGCGTCCGCGTACTCAGATAAATCAATAACATTCCATGTATTACTGATTTCACCCTCACTTGATGACTTCTTACCTTCATCACCGATTGCGTTGTACATGCGCACGGAAATTTCTTTAATGATGTAATCAAGGCTGGTTGGCAAGTTGTTTTGGCGAACACCACCGTCCTGATTAATGTACGCTAGTACCCGTGCCGTTGCATCGCTGATTAACTCCGTGATTAATCCGTCTTGTTCGTTATCGGTTAACCCGATTCTTAATTTTACTGCTTCTAGTGTATTCAATTTATTCACTCCTTGTTTATAGATAATAAAAAACGCACCCGCGTCCGGGTACGTTAATTATAACATGCTATTCGTGGACTGTTACAGCTACACTAGCAGTAAACACTCCAGATGTTGCGGTTACGTTGGCGGTACCGGCAGCAACTGCCTTAATCGTACCGTCCGCAACCGTTGCGGTAGCTTCTGCATCGCTTGACCAAGTAACCGCTGCTAGAACAGCTTCTTTGTCATCGGCGTCAGTCGGAACCGTGTCAACAGTGACAGTTCGTGTATCGCCTACTGCAATGCTGGCGGTCGCCTGTGAAAGCTTAATGCCCGTCGCATTATTCGGCGCTACGCTTTTGGGGACGCAGTGAAGATAGCTTTCTTGTTGTCGTCTAAGATAAAGCTACCAGCCTTACCGGCACCTTGTAAGGCGACACCATCGAAGTCTTCGGATTCGATAGTCCGAGTGGTTACAATACCAGTAAATGCACGGCCGATGTTGTCAGGTGTGAAGATAATAGCCTTACCACCCATGTACTTTTCAGGAACCTTGGTAATAACGATGTCACGGAAACGAACGATCCCGTTTTCATCGATATTTACAGCTGAACCCTTGCTTGAAGTTACGAGATTGTGGTCGATGATTGCGTTGTAAACTGCTGCGGTAACGTAGGCACGTACAGGTACAACCACTTCTAAGTTCGTGTACTTTTCAACGGCGGCTTCGAAGATGGCGTTAACATCGTCAACTTTGCCTAAGTCGTTGCCGGCTACGGAAGCCGCAGCAGCGATTAAAGCGGCGCCTAATTTCGTGTTGAACATGCGAACCTTAGCTTGTGCTTGTAAGTTCAACCGGTCAGCAACAGCAGCGTTCAAGTCGTTGTTAACAGTGAAACGATCTAAACCTTCGTGCATAGCCCAGTTAAACTCGTAAGGCACATCGGTATCGGTGTAAATGATTTCCTGACGTTCGCCGAAACGTGTTGAGTTGCCGGTACCAGTACCGAACGCAACGTTTGCGCCAGTGTCGTATTCACCAACCACAACAGGAACATCGTTAGTTTTAACACTGAATGCAGTAGCGTTGTTTTGGACGCCATCCAATGCTTGCAACGCACCGAATGTTGGTGCGAATACAGATTGCACGCCGAATACCGTTTGCATTAATTGTGCGAATTGCTTCGTATAGGTGCGTGCTGGTAAGTTGTTGTTATTTGTTGCCATGATAAGTTAACCCCTTTTTATTTTTCGTATTGTTTTAGAATTGCTTGGAACGGGTCGTCAGCGTCTTTTAACGTCGATGATCCGTTACTTGGTGCGGTGGTGCGGGCGTTCGCTTGAATCCCTTGCTTGATACCGTCATCAACAGTTGCTTTTAACGTTTCGACAGCCTGTTTAATAGCGTCGGCGTCACCTAGAACAGTGAGACTATCAGCTAAACCGTCAGGCAAACCGCTATCGGATAATAGCGCACGCGTTGCAAGTGACAGCTCTTTTTGCTTAACCGCTTGTTCACGCTGCGTTAACGCGTCCATCTTAGCCTTGGCTTCTTCAGCTGCTTTTTCGTCAGCTGACATTTTAGCAAGCCGTTCGCCCTCACTTTTAGCAGCTGCTAGTTTTTCTTCCATATCTTTCTTCTGCTTTTCGAGCGCTTTGGCTACTCGCTTATCAGCTTCACGATCAAGGTCCGAACGCGTAAACGTCGTTTCCTTCGCTGGTTCTGCATTCGGTTCTACTGGTTCTTTTTCTACTGGTTCTACTACTTCTGGTTCTGCCATATCTATACACTCCTTTGCACGTTATATGTGGTTACCGGCCCCGCCCACGCATTCGCACAGGTACGACCACACGCATATAACCCACTTATTATTTTTCGTCAGTCGGAACCCAACTACACATACAGTACGGGTGACGCGGTTGCATACCGCCGGCGTCTAGCAGGCTATATGTTTTGCCATCAAGTGGCGCACAGATCCGACACGCACCGGTATTCGCTACCCACTTCAAGCGTGTATAACCAGCATCTTCAGCAGCTCTGATATTCTCTTCGGCCATGATTCGTGCTGATTCCGTCATAAGTAAACGGCGTGCCTGATTATAGGTAGCTTTAAACTTGTCACGAATGTACTTCGTTTGTGTAACTGGGTTATCGTTAGCTAATAGGGCTTGCTTCATAATGGCACGCACATCTGATTGTAACGCGTCCATGCTTGACCAAATCCTATCAGACCATCTGACGTTGTTAATTGTACCATCTACCAAGTCGCTTATGCTACCCTTAGACACGCTAGAATACTCTTTAAACGTCTTATCAACTATTTTACGTGCTTCTTCGGATAAATACCCATCGCTATATTTAACGAGCTTAGAACCGATTTTAAACGCATATACGAACGAAGCAAGCGCGATTAGTTCGTCGTTGTTAGCCGGCTGGGTATATCTAACAGCCTCGTCAGCCATTGCCTGTTGTAACTCCGCAAGTGATTGCTGGTCTGGGTATTGCAAGTCATCCGTATGCGTATAATCCGGGTGGCGTTCGACAAAATCATACCACCACGCGATCAGATCACGCATACCAGCGTTAATTATCTTCTTCGCTTCCGTCGGATTGTTCCGTAGCCGTGCGTCCGCGAACTTCCTCATCGCTTCCATCGTCGGTCTGTCCGCCATACATTACACCTCCCATAGTGTTAGCTGTCTGTTCCCGCTGCTTATCCATCATGTCGATAATTTCCTGTACGTCGGTTACGCCCGGTAAGAACTGATACAGGTATTCTTGCGGAATCTGTGTGCCAGCGTCAACTAATGTCTTAACTGTCGTAACGTCGTCAGTCGGCAAGTTATCGCGATACGTGAATGTAATGTCACCAGACTCGATATCCCACGTATCGAATAAGTCAGTTTCGAATCGCTGAATGATTTCGTAACGCTTATACATGCCAAGATTAAACGCGCGCCGCTTCGTGCTAGCTAGTTCGAACGTGCCAAGCAACTTATATTCCATCGCAACGCCTGAACTGTTACCCGCGAAGTTCTCGTCTGTCATATCCGGCGTGTGGCTGAACTTGTGAATGTCGGCCGCAATCCGTTTTTTGTACGCTTCAGCGCCGTTAACGTCGTATTCTTTATGGATATATTCAGCGTCAACGCTTGTTTGTGCGCCAGTTACTGTTGATCCAGACTTAAGCAGCAGCATGTTAGCGCTACGCATTTCCTTAAGCATGTCAAGCTTGTTTTGTGCTAACTCTTTCATCTGTTCTTCGTCGTTCGGGTCAATGCCTTGTAACAACATCGAATCATCAAACAACGTATCAATGTCGCCTTTAATAACAAGCATAGCATCGTTTAAGTCAGTCATGTAGTTGGCCGTGTCTGATTGCGCAGCGTCGTACAAGTCGATCAACGAAATAACATTTTCATAGTCTCCTAATCTGAATGCGTTGTTCTTATATTCAACAACTGGGAACGTCACTTGTGATTCACTATAATCGACAATCAGCGCCGCTTCAGCAAGTGTAGGCTTATACACAACGTGCTCCGTATCCGTCCACGTTTCTGGAACGTACTTATTAATCACAACACCATCGGCATTTACGTCTTGCAACTCATGATACCGCACCGCCATGATTGGCTGTGGGTCTACCGACGTGTCATAGATAACGAACGTGTTCAGCGGGTCAAGCTTAACGATATGTTCTTCATCATCCGTGCCACGATAGATATATTCATACGCACGGCCGTAACGTGTCATGTCTAGGAACATATCGTAGTTGTGTGCGTCCATATCGTTGGCCCGTACTAACTTGTCGAACTCTTCCGATTCTTTTGGTAGCTTAACGTTAATCGGATTACCAACACTGAACGCCGTCTGAAAGTCCGCGATATATTTTGCGAACGAGTGTACTGCGCGGTGGTCTGACTTGCCGTCTTCTGTACGTCGGTTAGTTGGCGACATGATGCCGTCGTCTTGTGCCTTGTAATACTGGTCTAACATCTGCAAGCGTGGCACTTGGTTCGCTTTGTGATGGCGGATAAATTCCGCAATCCGTGTCGCGTCAAGTGAATCCAAGTCAGCTTGATAGACCATGTTCGCTTGTGCATTAATCATTGTATTGAATCCCTCACAATCCTAATTGTTTTAATTCGGCAACGCGGTCTTGATAGCCCATGTACTTGCCGTTCTTAACGAACATAAACCGCTGCATTGCGTAGCGCAACGCGTCGATCGCATGGTTGTTCGCGTCTTTCGGCTTGTTGAGCCAGTTGCCTTCTTTATCTTTATCATACACGTATGTGTTGAACTCTTCCATCAAGCCGACGACACGCGGATGCACAACGAACCGATACGACTGCATGTACTGGATGCCCTGAACGACACTGTCTTTACCTTTACCGCTAGGGACAATTCCAGGGACACCATGCACGCGTGACAATTCCGCAATCAGGTTTTGCCCCGCAACATCCGCAGTAATTGGTAAGCCGTACGCTTTATGTGATACTAACTGCTGTGCTATCTGCCCTGTCAGTAAGCCATGCTTATAGAATTCATCATACACATAGATGATTCGGTTAATCTGATCGACAGCAATAAACTCACCGGCAGTCGGGTCGTGCTTGAAACCAAAGTCCAGTCCAACAGACTTAGGTAGTGCCGCTATCTCTTGCATGCTGAAGTCGCGCTGTTCGAACAGCCCATCGAATACTAAACCTTCCGCAATTCCCCAGTCACCAAGCACAGCCACGCGAGCACGGTTGGGGTTACGTACTAACATTTCTTTCAGCGAATCAATATAGGCTTCGTCAAGATGTTCGTTGTCCTTGTAAGTCGTGGTAAACTCCCGCACGTTCTTACGTCGTGTGTCTTCGTCGAAGAACTCTGACTTGAGCCAGTGTCTGTCAGACCACGGGTTAAACGTGATAATCGTTTGATAGAACCCGTCTGGATCGTCCAACTCACCCCGCAATGATTCTTCAACAGTATTGAATGCGTCCATTGACTTCAACTCATAAGCTTCTTCGTACCAGCTACGGCATAGCTGTCCTACTGTCGGGGTAATAGATGTAATCTTCAAAGGATCATCCATGCCGCGGAAAAATATTGTTTGCCCTGTCGGAATGTACGTTACTTCCAGTGGCGACTTGTTCCATTTAAACAGATCATAAACGCCGAGTGCAGCCGCAACTTTCTTCAATGTTGCGAACGTACTGTCTTTATGCGTCGTAAAGTATTGTCTAATCACGAGCCAATTTACATACGGCTTCGTCATGACGTCGACAATAACTTTAATCGCAGCGGTGTAAGACTTAGCTGAACCACGCGACCCTTTATACACGAGATACCGTGCCCGGCTGGTAAACATCGGATAATACGCCTTAGTAACATCTTCGGCAATGTCAATATTAATTGTCTTCTGGGAGTTTGACATTTACAACCACCTGCTTATCGTTGCCATCGTTCGCAGCATCACGTTCAGCCTTCTTAGCTTCAGCACGCGCACGCCGTACTTGAGCTTCGTACATTGGGTTAGCTTTAGGGTAACGTTTAAGAATTTCCTTAGCCGCAACGATTCGCGTTTTGTTGTCAGCTTCTTTCTTATCGCGATACACGCCGTCACCGGTACCGATCACAATTGTTTCTTGCTCTTCGCCACGAGCAATACGCGTTAATAGTTCCATTGCTTCGTTCGCGTCCATAATTAACTTATTGTCCAATTTTCTCAACCTCGATTCTAAATATTTTTGTACCCGCGGCCGGTGTAACATTTCGTTAGCAGCATGTGCAGGGTATTTATTTTTTGAGCCGGCTTTCTTTAGCGCCCAAGTTGCCTCTGGTCTAACCATGTAATAATCAACGAATCGCTGTTCTAATACAGTACATTCGCTTCTAAGGCTTGCCATCTTTAATCACTTCCTTAATCTTATCAGGATCGAAGTCTGACCACGCAATCTTGCCATCAATCAATACGACAGGAAACGAGCGTACGCCGGCTTCGTGAAAACGGGTAATATCGTCATCGGTCGCAAGCGTTATTTCATGTTCAACACCTCCAGCCGTTAATAATCGTTCAGTCAATCGACATTTTGAACAGTTCTTTGTTGTATAGATAGTTAACATATAATATTCACCCCTTGAATGTTAATTATACCATGCGTGTCACACCACTGACATTTATTGACAATTAAATAAAATAATTCAGATTTAGGACACGAAAAAACTACTAATTTACTATCGTCAGTCTAAACTACACGAATAAGGCAAAAAGACACACCCGGCACGTTTTTTAGGGTAAAATGAATATTTTTCCCTGTATTCATCAGTTTAGTGAATATTTTACGTATAATTAGGTTATTTAGTAGTAATGGTATGATACCAAACTGACAGGTGAAGTCGGTTTTAGTAGTAATAGTAGTAATAGTGTCATAATTGTAATACTTTATTAAGTTATATTTAAATCGTTGCAATGACGGTCAATCGTGCTATACTACTATTGTAATTATGATAATTACCAATTAGAAGAATTAGAAATAATTAGAAAAACTACCAACCTATACCAATCGGTGAGTAGTAGTAGTAGTAGTATATCGTAACCCCTTGCTATACCTATATATATAATAAAAAAACACTTTCTTTCTTTATATATACATATATGGTAAATTAGAGAATTAGAAAAATAAGAAGACCCTGAGTATTTACACTATCGTAAGTACCCTGAGTCTTCTAATTTTTCTAATTTTCGCATTTCCCTTGGGAGAGTAAGGACTAGCGATTAGAAAATAATTCGCGTTTTCGAATTTCTAATTGCTGATTTTTTCAACCGTTTTGAGCTAGCTATAAAATTGCTTGCTCGATTACACATGTATCATAGCACGGTTTATCAGTATTGTCTACCGTCTGAACTGGACATAACGTTTTAATTTTCATTGCCGCTACCCTTAACATACCCGTCGAACAGGTCGTTAAGCAGTTGTTTGGCTAGCGTGGTATTGCCGTTCAACATCTTAATCAGTTGGTGTGCCGCAAGCTGTGATAATAATACGCCGGTTTCTTTTTCGGTAATTGGTTCTGAACCGTCAGCCATACCGTATTCAATTTCACCATCTTTTGTCATCTTAATGCAAATTTCAATCATATTAATTTCCTCCAATAAAATTATTCTACTGTGTAACCGTCTAGCCACGCACGCGCAAAATCGTCTTGATTGTTAGCAATCCATCCAGACTCTTCATTAAGATAGTTCATGCTTTCATCAAAAGCGTCAAACAGTGTTGCTAGTTCTTGCTTAGAAGTTTCGAGGTATTCTGCTACTTTTTTAGGGATTACCGGCAACTCTTTGTACGTCTTCTTGAATACATCATCGGCAATTGCCCAGTGCTCGCCATTGACACCGGTTGCAATCCAGTCACCGGGATTAACTTTTAAGTCACCTTCGAGTGTCTTAACGTGCCAATTATGTGCCTGCTCGCCAGTTTGCAATTCATTAACCATTTGACTTATCATTCCGCTTGTCGTATGTTCAAATTCTTTGTCAAATACCCCTTCGGGAATTACGTCATTTTCTGGATCGAATTGTTGGGCCTTAATAATGGCCGTTTTACGATAAATTTCAATCATCTTAATTTCCTCCTAATAAAATTATTCTACTGTGTAACCGTCTAGCCACGCACGGGCAAAAGTGTCTGAATTACGCTCATCGTAGATCCATGAAGCAACATCTCCGTGTGCGTAGTCCATCGCATCGCTTACATTGCCAACACCGCCTTCGCCTTTGCACCACCTGATATACTCGACAACATCTTTAGGAATAACCGGCAATTCGGCATATGTCTTTTTTTATACTTGGCAGCGTTGGTCATAAGTGTATTTCATGACTTCGACAATCTCGTTTTTAGAAATTCCTTCAATTATCATTTTGTCAACAGCAGCAGTCAACAATAACCCGATTTCCCAATAAAACCCTAATTGTTTACCGCAATCGTCTGTGCTGCTAGCAATTATCCCATCGGGGCCAGTTTCTACAGTTACCTTTTTCATAATTCATTCCCCCAATAAAGTATATTCCGCGCACAATCCATTTGTCGTGTATTCTAAGAGTTTTAAAGCCTTAGCCCCCATAGTGTATCCGTTCTTGTCTTCGTAACCGTCCGTGGGCTTAGGAGTGCCGAATTGACGGACGATAGCGCCGTTGTCATCGGTTGTGACTTGCGTATGGAAGTGTCCGTAATGGATTTCACGCCACGTTGAGCTTGACCATACGCGTGGGAACTCTGCGGCGAACAGTGCGGATAACTTACGCTTGGCTGTGTCACCGTGTGCCATCATAATACCGACGTTGTGGAAGTTGTATGTCGCCCGGTAATTGCCGTTATTGTAAACGGCTACGGTCGTTACGAATCGTGCGCGAATCATCTCAACAAACGCCCACTGCATGTCGAAGTCATGGTTGCCGCCAACTGCGTATAATTCGACTGCGTTTGACGACTTTACTGCCGCTGTGATGACGTTTGAGACAACCGCCGCGGCATCACGCCATGCTTCAATCATGTCAGCGTGGTCTAATTGCGTGCCTGATACCGTACGAGTGGTTTTAATGTAATCCGAGTGTAGCAGGTCGCCACCAATTTCAATCACGATACGTTCATAACGTTGTGAGTTGATTTGTTCAATGATTTGTTGTAGGTAACTAGCGAAACCGTCGTACGTTTGCACCCCGAAGTGTAAATCGTAAAGTGGAATTACCAATAACTTACCGTTTGAGGTACCTGACGTGCGTTCTAAGGGCGGCGTGACGATTGTCTTGTTAATAATACCGCATAACTCTTCAACGCTTACGGACGACTTAGGAGCGACCTTAACGGTAATGCTGTATTGAGGAACCGTTCCATCGTTTGTTGAATGCTGTTCGTAAACCTTGTACTGCGAACTGATTAATTCGAATTTGTCAGGGTCGTAGCCGGTTAATTTAAGCATTGTTTCCGGTGACTTGTCGGGCTCATGCTTCAGCCGCATAAGCGCGGTGGTTGTTTCGGTACCGTCTGAATCGAACTTAACGGACTTGCTAACCGTCTCTGGTTCGTCTTCGGCTGATAGGCGGTAGAACTTCTTACGAACTGAATCACGTGTTTTCCCTAGTGTTTCCGCGATTTCATCCCAGTTAAGCCCCTCACGTTCAAGCTGAATCAAACCTTCGATGTCTTCGTTCTTCCAAGTCATTAGTTAGCAACCTCCGTGATTTCGTATTTAAACATTGCGCGTTCATCGCCGTTTTTGTAATAATAATTTTTACGGTGCAGTAAGTCGTTCAAGTCGTTCGAACGTAGTTCCACTAGTGGTACCCATACCAGCCGGCCTTTTTTCTTTTTAAACAACATCATGCGATTATAGATGTCGCCAGGCTCTACTGGTCCGTCACTTCGTTTAGCGGCGAGGGTCTCAATTGCTCTAGCATCGCGTTCGTCTTTTGCTGCTTCTTTCAATTCACTCAACGTTTCGAATGCGTGTCCGTTAGTTGCTAATTCGGCCGTGTCAGCCATACCACGTGTATTGACACAGTAATACTTCCCTTTGTACATAAACGTGATATAAAAAAATCCTTTTAATGATACAATTTCGCCTAGTTCGTACATATTAATCGGCCTCCTCAGTTTCGTAGCTTCCAGCTTGCAAAAAGAAATTCGGATCATTTACTAATTCATCGATTTCATCATCTGTGAATTTATTTTTGAAATATCCGTTTAAATTAGAAACAAAGTAATTACTGTTGATAGGATCGAAATTAAGATACAATCCATCCCCGCTTGATAATGACAATCCTTTGATTTTAACATGATGTTTTGTTAACCGTTTTGAAATTGGTGTTTTAGCGTATTCAACGGCGACCGAAAACATTTCAGATGTTGCTGGCGTATTATAGTTACAATCAATCCCATATTGCCGATCATTTGATATTGATAGCACATTACTATTATTACTGTCGAATACAAATGTAAGATTGCCAATAATCTCAATTGAATATCCCATTGCTTCTACTTTTTTGATAAATTCTTTAGTTTTCATTGGTTTCCTCCAAGTATTTCAGTTATTGTCGCGTGTAACATAACCCAATTTAATCTTTTTCATTGTAACCACCCCGTTAATTTGTCGTTGTCTAGTGTCCTCATCATTGCCATGGCTTGAGTTCCACCGGTTAGCCGTACGTATTCCGGGAAGAATATTGCCATACCCGGAACCGTGAACGTTTCACCGTCAGCACCTAAGATACATTTAAAGCCGTAATATTTAAGCTTCTGATAAGCTTGTGGTAAATCATACTCGATCGGAATAATCATTTAATTTCCTCCCATTACATCATCGCAACCATTAGCCCAGCAATTAAAGTGTACATCGTTAGCGCCTTTGCGAATCCGTGTTTATCATCTTCGAACGTCATAGATACGAACAGTACTATCAATACTAAAAATACGTAAGCTAACATTTAATTACCTCCGTCATCTAAAAACGAGCGATCGAACATATTAATCGGCTCAATCTGAACGTGTGAGTTTGGCTGCGTCTTGTCCAAGATAAAGAAGTCGTGCAACGCGTCATTGTAGTTCTTGTAAACCGCAACTCCTCGTTCGCCGTTCAATAACACATATACTAGCTCTTCCATGCCTGTACCGCCTTATTGTATGCGTCAATAAAACCGAACTGTGATTCACGGCCCAACTGTTTGAACCGCCATTTAAACTCGCTTCGCGTTAACGCGTGATATAAAAACTCTACCGGTTGCATTGGTACTGATTCGAATTCGCTGTGATAAACCGCCATAATGTCATCTACTAATTGCTGATAATCTGTTTTCATTTCCGTTTATGCTCCCATCTTTCTGGCTTGTTAATAATTTCATATGCACCGTTCTTAACGGCTTTGAGCCGCCGCATGACGTATGTAATTTTAACTCCGCCATCTTTACTAAAAATCGTTCGTAGTTCCCCCGGTGTAATCTCGTGGTTAAGCGTTCTCCTAACCATTTCATATTCGTATGTCGTCAACTCAATGTCAATGTCGCCATAGCATGGCTTAGCAAGTCGGTGCATTTTCTGCAAGTCCCTACCACGTACTGCTGTTAGTGTCTTGTATTTCTGTTCCATTTCTAACACGAACGCTAGTAGCTCTTTGTATTCTTTGCTAGCCATATTATGCGTAACTCCCCTCTAACTTGAATGGCAGGTGCGTGCGTTTAGCTACCTGTTTAGCGATGACGGCCGCGTTGTATTCGCTGTCTACTGTCAAGTAATCTTCTGTAAACACATTATCATCATCATCACGAGATTGTAATACGATCCCGTTAGCACCGTTTTCTGTGTAACAAGTTACTGATAGTTGGTGACGTTTAAGTTGGTACATAATGATCGTGCTATTAAATCGGTTTACGATATTTTTAATTTCCATGTTATAGCTTCCCTTCTAATTTAATCCTGTCATCTGCAATGCGTTCGTGCAAGCTGCCAAACGGACCGCCAAGCTTTCGCATTTGTTCTTCACAATCATACAATACCGACAACGCAATTTCAATATTATTTTTATCACATACCTTAATTAGTGTTTCTAGTAATTCAATCGATTCTAATAGCTTTGCATACGTCATAATAAGCGTCCTCCAATTCTTTACCGATGTCGACGCCATTGCGCTGTGCTCTGATTAGTTCCTCAATAATCTGTTGTGAGTTAAAATCATGCCTCCGCGAACGTTTTAACTTGCTTGGGTGGTTATAAGCGAATGCTTCAATTGATTTTAGTAAATCCATTTTTATTCCTCCGATAGTTCTGGGTTAGCGTGCACGTTGCCAGACACCTTAATTTCATTGCTAAAGTAATAGTCATTTACGCCGAACCCCTTGCTAGAAACACCCTTTGCAATCCATTTACCGTATACATAATTGCCTTTCTTAACTTCAAAAGGCTCACCGATATTTCTATCCGTGTACAACATAATTGGCTGTACCATATCGCCTTCGTAAACATCTTTGCCGTTCACATCTTTCAGGCCGGTAAACTGCTCCCAAACATAGTCATTAGGATCTAACATGCCTAAATCCTCACAGCAAATTAAATTTCCAAGCCTACCAGCATTCCCATCAATAAAATATTCGTTTTCATTTTTGTCCCATGCTCTAAACTTAATCATCGTCGCCATCTCCTTTATAAATAACTAGTGCTGACGGAAAAGGTGCAGAATCTCCACTAACTCCATCTACTTCAAATTTTAATCCGCCTCGCAAAAACTCAATTTCAGCATGATTGAAAATATAGTCATGCCAATAGCTAGTATCAGTTCTTGATGGAATCAGCATTACTAAAAACTGATCGCTTTTTAATTGTGTTTCAGATGCCTTTTTAACCCATAATTTCAATTCTCGACCATATGGTGGATTCAAAAATAGATTACCTGATAATTTTCCCCAATCTTGTTCCAATGAATTATCCTCACGAGTGAAATAATGGTCGCATTTAGCGTTGCCGTCACTTGCAGCTAAATCCCATTCAAAATTATATTTAGCATTTAATCGATCATAGAAATCTTGTGGCGTTTCCCAATCTTCTTTATTTGATGTAAATAGCGCCTTGTTAATCACATTTGCTTCCTCCTGTCTTTCTATATACTATATACTACTACTACTATTTTATAAGTCAATAGTTTTCGATAAAAAAAGCGAGAAACTTTTAAAAAGTCTCCCACTCGGTTAATTCTATACTGTTATTGCCGCCACCAGCGCTGCTGGTAGTGCCGATTCTAAAAACATTTTCTTAGCAAGTTCCTGATAATCATTTTCATCGTCTGATAGTGAACACGCTGCTAACCAGTTCATGAAAGTAATCAGCATAATGCAGCCAGCAGCCATTAATCTTCTAGTCATAGCGCACCTCCAAAAATAGTCATAAACGCCACAGTCACCGCAAGGTTTGCTGCTAACAATAGGAATGGACGGTTCTGTTTATGCTCAGCTACCGCAACCGCGTTAAAAGCTGTGATAAACGATATATATTCAATCATTGTCGCCAACCTCCTCAATTAGCTTATTGAGGTACCATGCGGCCTTCTTAAGGTCTTCTAAACGTTTTCCTTTGTACGGCGCACGGTCGATATACTTGTAGACATTGAACAGCAGTCCGCCTTGATAAGCATTCCAATCACTATCGTTTAAAAAATCCTTGATGATGTCGATCGTTTCACGTCCGCCATGGTTGTAGTGTGACGGGTGCTCTACAGCGTCGTTAGCGATATAATTATAGCTTTCTTTTTCTTCAGGCAAATGGTCGTGCAGGTATTTAATCGTTTCTGAAATGAGGTACGCGCAATCGCGAATCTTGCCGTCTTCAAGTAATACTGAATTATCTTTATTAATCCGGCTAACCTTGTGCCACGTACCATCAGAAAACGGTACCCAATCGTTCTCCTTAATCGACACCACCGAGCGGCATTTAGATGGAATAAAAACAGCGATTCTAAAACGCATATCTAGTGTGGTGTTGTTTTCCTTATCGACGTCATTGCCAAAACGTACGATATTACCATCTTCATCACGCATATAACGATTGACACAGCTTAAATATTCTCTGGCTTCGTCTACCAATTGTTTAGTTTCCAACGAGTTTGTCCCGTTCGCTTTAACCAGTAGTGTTTCACTTACCTTTGCTAAATTAAAATCATCGGCCCAAACCTCCCCGTGAATAGCTGGGGAAAATTCGTATTTATCCGTGCCAACGATGTTATACCACAACGTTCCTGGAACGTTAGAAACCGGTTCACCGTCATGATTTCTATAAATTACCATTCTACTTGTCCTCCAGTTTTTTTAGTTCTTCCCGCACAATCCTAACCGCTTCTTCTCCAGAACGAGCCACGCCATAAATGACGTTTTTGTTCTTTAGCCCGTTAGCAAAATCGACTTGATCTTTACGCCGCCGGCCGATGTCGGTTTTTACCTCAATAAAGAATATCCGGCCATTATCTGGCTTGTAACCCATTAAATCAGGAAAGCCGGTTGGCAATCCGGTATTGAACCATCTTCCGTCAGACGTTTTAACCTTTCCGACGTTGGTTCTAAACACGATGTATCCAGCTTGTGCCAGCTTTACGCGAATATCATTTTGGATTGATTGCTCTTCTCCCATGATACTCATTCGATCACCTCATAATCCGCATTTGTAAACCACATGGCGGCAAACAATTCAGCCTTTGCACGGCTGCCAAAACGCTTAGCTTTTACTTTACGGCCGTCAACTTTGTACTTGCTTGACACATAGCCGACGTTATTAATTACAATAACATGGCTATGGTTAGTGTATTCTACCATTGAAGATAGAAAAGTTAAGTTGCTGCCTTTTATTTCGAAACAACTATCTGTATCGCAACTTTCAGAAACTTTAACGATTCCTTCTTCTGGGTAATAATCTCTTGATATTCCAAACGCGCTTCTATATGGTTCACTATAATACTGGCGAATGACATCAAACGGCTTAAACTTAACGACGTCACCAACTTTAATCTGCGGACAAACTGTTAGCACATCCTTGCATTTAAAGTCGTATCCGTCTTCAAAGTAGCCATCAAACGCCAGCCGACGTTTAACCTTACCAGATACTCCATTTTTCAACAGTACGATGTCACCATCGTTAAAATGACATTCCGTCATAAAGAATAGCCCCCTTTTTAAGTTTGAGTTTACCATATCGATTACACTTCAAGTGTAATAAATAGTTCAAGTCGTTGTTCTTTAAAGCATCAACATCAACCCAAACACGTTTACCGCACTTTTTGCTACATAAAATCATGTAATTACCATCGAGGAGTTCTTCTTCGAAGATGTCTCCAAGTTCCGCATTTTCTGGTTTGTTGGCTACGTGTAAATAAAACGCCGGTAAGTCAATCGGACTACCTGTTGCTTCGTGAAGTTCTTCTAGCGTATCATATCCAGTTTTACAACTAGCCATTAGCGCCATATTCCCAACTCCCTTAGGCGTATCGATGTAAAATTTTCCCTTATACTTAAAAATAATATAACTTATTCCAAGGGATGATAGAACTTTTCCTTGACTATATATCATATATTTCACAGCCCTTTCGAATTGATGACTATAATATACTACTACTACTCGTAACTGTCAATATAAAACTTTGAAACAATAATCATAATTAACGAAAATGTCGCCATGCTGTAATCGTGCGTCAAAACGCCGTATACAGTATTAATCATTTGCGTTACGAGCACGAACCACCATACATATTTCATCATTTACCACCTGCCATTTTATATAATCTGTAAATGTAAGGCAACTTTTTTCCTAATTCACTGGCGAACGCATGTAACTCGCTTGACGATATATAACCGCCGTTCGCAACAACTCGCCGACGAATCGCTGCGTTAATCGGCCGTCGTACATTGCCAGTGTTCGTAATCTTACGCGCCCTGAATTTATTATACAGCTCGATCAGGCTATCTTCACCCGTGATAACGCGCTTGGCAATTTCAATCATTTCAGCTTCTTCAATCTCTTTTTTTCCCTGTTCAGTCCGTGGATCCGGCGCCGGCTTGGGTGTGCCACAGTACGGACAGCAATTGTCTTTCCAGTCATAGAATACCTGATAGCACGCTTCACACGTGTGTATGTCAGGTGCGTCAACGTCGTTCTTTCGTTTTTTGCCGGTCAACGACCATTCGCGGTCGTCATCTGGTAAGCCGAAGCGCATGTAATTACCAACATGGTCGATGATAATCGCTTGCTTGCCATCAACGTACCGCATGCAACGCATAGACTGTTGTAAATACAGTACTAGCGAAGCGGTTGGCCGACACATAATCACGACTTCACAGTTAGGGACGTTAAAACCTTCGGATATTAAATCGTTGTTACATAGCACCTTTAACTTTCCATCCCTGAAATCATTGATTATCTGGTCACGTTCAAATTGTGGCGTCTTGCCATCAACACTAGCAGCACTAACGCCAGCTTCTCTAAACGCCTTAGCGTAATCCTTAGCGTATTCTACCGAGTGCGCGTATAAGATTGCCTGCTTGCCGTTAACGTTCTTTATATACGAACTAACGGCGTCTCCGAATATCTTACTGCCTAGGACTTCGTCAATCGACGCCTTGTCATACTCTCCGCGTGTCTTTTTGAATCCTTGCAGCGTTTGTGGCGCGTAGTACGTGAACGGTGCCAGTCGCTTATGATCAATCAGCCATCTTACTGACGGCCCTTCTATCATCGCTGGGTAAATGTCATCAAACCCTTGTCCGTTCATACGCCATGGCGAACCGGAGAACCCGAGCCGTGGCACATCATCATAATAATCTAAAATATCAGTGTAGGTCTTAGCACGTGTATGTTGTGATTCGTCGATAATAATCAGGCTAGGACGCGGCAACGTAGCAAGCCGGTTTTTGACCCGGCCGACTGTCATAACGGTAGTGTAATCCGAATCAACCCCCATTTCGTTAAATGTGTCTACAATCTGATTAACAAGCTCTTGACGGTGGACGGTAAATAGTACGTGTTTGTGGTTAGCTGTCGTTAGACGAGCGATTTCACCTATCATAACCGATTTCCCAGAACCTGGCGGGCTAACGATTAATACGCCGTTGTTACCGTGCCGCAGTTCTTCACGAGTGCCATCAACAATGCGCTGCTGATAGTCGTACAGTTTAAACATTAATATCCCTCCATACAATAAAAGCCCCGATATACGGGGCCTGTTAAATTAGAACGGTAAGTCATCTTTCTTTTCTGCGGTTGCGTTCGCTGGTTTCACTGAAGATACAGCAATCTTACGGTTTACATTACCCTTGTACTTGTCATCGTAAAGTTTAACAGCAACTTCGTAGTTAGCCATTTGCTTAACATAGTATTCAAAGAACCCATCTAAATTGCTCATCGCTTTTTCTAACGCTTCCGGCGAAACCGCGCCAGCTTCGAATGCGTCCTTGATCCGGAACGATACTTGCGTTTCCGTCTTTTCTGGATCCTCGTTAACAAACATTGTATCAGTTAAGATATATTCACTGTTGTTAGCCTTAACCTTGTACCAGAAACGATATACTTCGTACTGTTCTTTGATCGTATCATGCTTAATACTTACTAACTTGCCTTTATAAATCCCTGTGTTAAGTTCTTCATTACCAAATGGTACCTGCTTAGCTGCGTTCTTTACCTTATCTAATAAACTCATTTTAAAATTCCTCCCAGTTATAAATTAACCTAATTTTTCAATAATAGACTTGATTTGTGATTCTTTTTCTTTTTTTAGTGGACTATTCAATAAATTAAAGTAGCTTGATGTTAGGATTCCTAACTCACCGGCGATCTTCCAAGCCGGAACGTTCTTACTTTTGGCTAAGTCTCTGATTTCTTGGTTCGCGTGTTCCATTAGATAACCCCTTTTCGCTTTAATAACTTAATGAGTAATACAATTAGTGTAACCCCTGCTGCTAATGCAATCAAGTAAGGCAGTGCCGCGATTGCCATTCCAATAATAAAACTAATTACTAATGCAAATTTGATAAACCACCACATATTAGTTACCGGCTTTCTTTAATTGTTTGCGCAACGCCAATCCGGCGATCACGATTAATGTAATTCCGATAATGTAAGGCAATGCCTTAACCATTAATGCAATTAACACCGATGTAATTATCATAAACTTAAATAACTTTTTCATTTCTTGACCCTCCCGAGGTTTCTTTATATTTGATGATTATTATATTACTACTACTACTTTTAGTTGTCAACTCTTTTTAATCATTTAAATCTTCTTCTTTAACAAATACGCCGTTAATTGTTTTACCCTTACGGTTAGCGATTACGTCGTACGCGTCTTCTAGTGCTTTATCCGGATCGATACCGCATTGTAAGGCTAGAATGATAACCGTAACCATTGTATCGCCGATGCTGTCATATAATTGCGGGCCGTTATGCTTGTTATGTGCTTCGGCCAACTCACCAACTTCCTCAACGACTTTAAGCAACTGCTTGTCTGCGTTTTCGTGATGTAAAATATCGCGTTCATTGGCCCAATATTCTAACATCTTAGTTGTTTTTTGCATTATACTCATTCTCCTCTTTCGCCATTTCGATGTACTTTTCCAAAAATTCGATTTCCTGTTCAGCCGTCATCTTTTCAACGATTTCCGTTTCGCGTTCGTCATAGTCTAGTACAAGGTCGCCGAGCGTAAACAGCTCGTAAAGCGGAAAACGCGTGTTTTCGACAACTACCGCCTTGTTATATAGACGTTCTAACATGTCAATCTGTTCTTGGGTCATAAGATAAAATCCTCCTTGAATGTTTCTTCTAACATCGTTATCGAAGCAACCAAGCACTTAGTTAACCGTTTTGGCTCGTTGTCTTCTGCTGGTGTTTTGATTGAATAGTAATATTTGCCATCTCTGTAAATTTTGTACTCAGCAATCGGTAACCAATCATAATCATAGATCGTTTCAATCCCGCCGCCTTTACTATCAAGTTCAAACTCTGTGTTAAACGTATTTATTACCTCCCTTTCTATGGTTATTATATTACTACTACTACTATTTCGTGTCAACACTTTTATTAAATAAATAAAAAGACACCCATTAAGGTGTCTAATCGCATATATTAAAGCTTTCCGGCGTCCCAACGCTTTGAAAAACGTTCTACTTCTTCCGGTTCAATCTGTGAAACTGATAAAATTTCAGCCGCTAAATCTTCGTCGTTGTCTTCCTGAGCGCGCTTTAAAGCCCAGTAAGTAATGTTGTTGCGTGTTCCCGGTTCTGCCGTCTTAACACGTTCTAACAGACCTGTTTTGTCGCTGTGTGGCAATCCTACCATTGGCCGCTTGTAATTAATCGTGATGTTAGTTCCGCCTACATAGAAACGATGTGAGATGCTAAATCCTGACGGATCTACATTGTCTCCTAACTGTTTAGCGATTGCTTGCGCGTTCGCCTTATAATTATCATCGTCGGTTGATTCGATGCCTGGGATTAAGATACGATAACGCAACTTATCAGGAGTGCTTGAACTTGTTTCATAAGCCAGATAATCATATGGTAGTTCGATTTCATCTAATGACTTGAATTTACTATCATCAACATCAATAACAACACCGGTTGCGCCATCAATGCTATCAAGTGTCGCGTCTTTGCCCGTGAAGAACGCTAACAACGGTTGTTCCTGCTTAGGTGTATCAGCAGATGCTTTGATGTTGTCGGCAAACCGCGAGAATGACGTCTTAACCGTGCCAACGTTCTTAGTGTCGGTAATTCCTGTCATCATGCGAATTTCGAACTCATCGAAGTTAGCTTGAACCGGAAGTGAAGTGCTACCGTAAACAGCATTTTTGACGTCTTCTGCGAACATTTCAGCCGGATATCCGTACATCGTTGCACCATCGGCCGTAAAGTTCTTAGGCTTTGACTGATTACGTTTGAATCGGCGCATAGCTTCGGCACCAAACACTTGAACTAACATCTTGTTAGACGCGCCGCCATTGCTAACGATGTATTCTTTGATGTCTTTATATTGTTCTTCTTGCGTTTCGGTCCACTTGTTGCGGTAACTAGCCTCGATCAATCGGCGAGTTGGCTTGCCAACGTGAGCCATAATGTCGGCTGGATCTAAGTCGTGCAGTTCGCCAAGTTCTTTACGCGTGAACTTAGGCATGCTGTTATCTAAGCGCAATAAGATGATACGCTTGCTTACTTGCGGCTTGCTGTAAAACTCTTCTTCGTTGTTGGTGGCAATAACTGAACTACCTTTAAATGTCATCACGCCACGTTCACCACTGCTAGCTGTAACGTTTCCTTGCTTTTCGTTCATAAAGTTCTTAATAAAGTCTTCACTAACTGGTGCGTCTTCGTTATCATCATCGGTGATGACAAGAAATTTATCAGCGACTTGTTTATTCCACGTTCCGGCGTCGAAGCTGAACCGCCCACGTGCTGGCATGATTACCGAAGCTGAACCATATAACGCGTCAAGCGCACCTGTGATGATACTTTTACCACTGCCGGGCGCAAAACCAAGCATGAGGTGTTTCTTAACGTCGCCACGCTCGTCGTCGGTGTTGGTAAAAGGATAGTTCATGATATCAGACCATACGCCAGGCCACAACTCGCCTTCGAGCCATTTTATATACTTTTCAAGTGCTGCGTTTGGACGGTAGTTGTAAATTGCGTCCGGATACATCGATTCCAGTGAATATTTATCCTTAGCAACGTACTTAACAACATCGTGCAACAATTCACCGGCTTCTTCGGTAGCCTTATGTTGCCGCGGGTCGGCAGCGTCACGAATTAAGTCAACCGTTTGGTCGATCGTGTATTCATGGTTACGATACTCGAACCGTCCAATAACACTTTCTCCCAGACGTTGTGCCTGTGTCACTTCGACTTCTTCGCCAACCTTTTCAAGTGCCATATACGTTTTATCTTTATCGCTGCCATGTTCTCCTATTAACGCTTTATATCCATGAAAAATACGTGCTTGCATATCGCGTGTGTTAGATTCCTTTAATAAATCAATTAACCGTTCGCGTCCAAACTCTTCTAACTGTGTCATATGATCGTGTCTCGCTTTCTAATATTCTCCCTTGTAATTACACTCAACCTATATCAAAACTCCTTACGCTTCGTTTTTGGCGTATTCAACGGCCTTCCAGTAGTCGCTGTTCTTAATTTTAGGCTTAGCAATCTTGTCAGCCAAGCGGTTCTTAATCACGCCACGACCGTCAGGGTTCATAACGACGTTATAGCCATCAAATCCATTTTCTGTGCGACTAACCAATTTAGCGTATCCAGCCACCGAATTAAACGCCTTGGCGTTCATGGCCGGTTCTTCTCTGTCTTCACTGGTTACTAACGACCATAGCGTGAATAATACGTCACCTTTGTAATGGATAGCCCACGTGCTGAACTTGGAAAGTAACGTTTGAAGCGTTCCATAAGCTGCACGACCGTCAGTGTTGCGTCCGACCTTTCCGGCTTGAATTGCTTCGACTAACGTCGTTTCTACTGCTGAGATGTTGTCGAACACGACCAAGTCATAATCCTTAGCCATGTTATTAATTTCAGCGATAAATCCATCGGCGTCATTATAGTCTGATAATTCCGGCTCAACTACCGTAACTGTATCTTCGTGACCAGCCAACGTACTGTACGATCCATCAAAACTGATAACCAACTTTTTACCAGAGTGGTTTAAAGTTAATGCTGTTTTTCCAGATCCGACTTGTCCGAGCACCACATAAATGTTTGCGCCGTCTTTCAAATTCTTTACTAGTTTCAATTCGAAAACCTCCTAATTTTTGTCGTTATTTTTCTAATTCTCTAATTGGAAAACACTATTTTTCCACTTCAAGAACCATTCGACTGTTTAAATATAGCATGTAGTAATTAGAAAATCAAGCATAATTAGAAAAAATTAGAAACTTTTCTAATTGCTCAAAACCAGCTGTACCAATGGGTAAGATACTACAATTAGAATAATTAGAAATACTAATGTTACTTTTATGCTTATACCCCCTTTATAGAGCAAAAAATAATTACCGGAGAAAAGTTCTAATTTTTCTAATTCCTGATTATTGAGGATTAGAAACTGAAAATTTCTCCGGTAATTATTAGTATGTCTGTCATTTGATTAGTTTTATAATACCACGCCTACAAATTACCGTCAAACTCATAGACTATCTTTTTAAGCCCTTGCTGCATTATATGTTTCTGTGACCATTCAGAATTATCATCAATAAAAACTGGCTCAATTTCTCCGGCCTCGATTTTTTCAACGCGATTATATAAGTCGGTAATCATGTCGGCTAAGTCCCCGTTGGCTGCAACCTTGCTCATGTCGTAAACACGATAGTTAAGTGACTTTTTATCAATGGCGACAATGTAGTAGTTCTTAACTTGTGGCTGAGTAGCCATGTAAATCCATGCTTGCATTTCGTAATGCGTGTTGTAAATCCAATCGTCGAAACGCTCGCCGTTCCATACCCGATTAAAGTTTGGCACGGCTACGAACTTGTAATCGATAATCGTGTCATCGCTCAATGTGTCTATACGTCCCTCAAATGCCTCGTGTTCGATTTTAACTTCGCTACGGTAATTTGTACCCAACAACTCTTCTCGTAGCTTAGAAGCGACGCCAACCGCGTCTGTGATGGTACTGAACGACTTCTTTAGTCCAAGTTCCTTGTTGCCGCGCACACACATTGATTTAAAATCGTCATCGGTAACATCGCCATCGATTCCGGCTATCATTGCGTGCGCAACTTTGCCATACGTTAACGCGTCTGACTTCTCATATTTGTACGCTGTTTCGTCGTGTAAGACGTAGTGAGCGTAGGCCCGTGCTTCATTACTCAAGTAACGTGCAAGCCGTGTAAAGCTGTATTTTGTCATACTATTCCCTCCCTGTTGCTGCCCAGATTAAGTTTTCCGCGTTGTTGTCCGTATTGTCACCGTTTATGTGGCTAACAAAATGGTAGCCATTAGGATTTGGCACAAACGCTTTAGCAATTAATCGCGATACAACATGAGCCTTACCGCCAATCATAGCAATTGGCGAACCCTGAACGGTTGGTGTCTGTGTTAGAATCCGCTGTTTGAAATGTTTAACATAGCCGTTAGAAGATTCGCGCGTTCTAGCCAAGCTAACAACTTGGCCGGCTGAAGTGATCGCGTAGCCGGGATGTTCTTTCAGTTCTACCAGTTCTCCGACTGGCAATACTAATTTTGTTATTTCATCCAACAATTTAGAATCTGATACCGCACCACGTTGATTTAACAATTCTTCTACTGTTTTCATATTATTTACGACCTTCCTGCATAACTGCATAAACTATAAACCCACCTGCAACCATTCCGATTAATAAACTTGCAACATCAATAACTAACATTTGTTTGCCTCCTTAGCAATTGTAATCAAATTAAACATCAATGCTTGATCAAAGTCTCCCATGGCCGTAACTGATATGTGACCGTCAGCATAAACGATAATGTAGCTGCTGTCATTAAGCCAATAGCTTTTCATGGCACCGGCTGTAGATTGCGTTTCATAACTAACCCCATATAACCCCAACATTGCGGTAACTTTTTTGTTGCTTTCTTCAAATTTCATATTTGTAACTTCCTTTCCCTTTCGATGCATTAACTATAACATCATTAAATTTAAAATACAAGTATTATTTAAAATTATTTTTATACAACAAAAAAGCCGCTATTGCTAGCGACTGATTCGGGAGGTTACCGAGGTATGAAAGGTAGTTCCCTCGGTACTCATTAAATATACCATACCTATATATGTGTTGCAATTGTTCGGCACATATAAAAAAGCCACTCCGTTAAGAGTGACTTAATCGCGCCCGTGTGGTAGTTCAGCCAACCATCGTTGGCGCTTGCTGAACTTCTTCAATGAATAATGATACTACTTAAACGTTCCTAAAGCAACGCCATTTTCGCGTACGGCTACATAATGCCATGCACCGTTGCTTGATTGGTAGGCTGCGTAAATGTAATTTCCGTTACGGATATAGCCTTGGTAACGAACTGATTCGCCGCGGTAGTAATTAACGCCAGTATATGACGTTCCTGGACGATTCCATACGCGTAAAGTCGTGCTAGCGGTAAATGTACCTGATTCACGTTTAACGCCGCTAGGAAGATTTACATTGCTTTGTACGGTATTTGTTTGTAGAATATCGACGTTACTACGTGCGATCCAACTGTTGATCCCGGAAAGAAGAACCTTTTTACCACTAACGGCCGTTACAGTATAGGTGTTACCGCGTACCCACGACGGAACTGCTTCGCCGGTAGCCCAATGTTTGGCTGAGAACTTTACCTTAACCTTGTCACCTTTTTTAATGTCGGCCTTAGGCGTGTCTTCGGCTTCTTTACCGGTATCAACAGCCGGCGTGTTGGTTACTGGCTTGTTGTTCTTAGTGTAGCCGTTGTCAGTGATACCAGTTAAGTCGATGTTACCGTCTAACCCTCCAGCGATGTACGTGCTAGTGAATTGGAACAGTGCCACGTTTTCCCATGACGGGAAGTAGTTGTAATTCGGCTTAGGAGTGACATTGTAATCGGGGTACTCACCAAGCCACAATTTGTACGTTCCAGAAACCTGGCTAAGGTAAACGTGAGCATTGAAATAATTAAGATAGCCATACAACATTGGCGTGTAACCAGCATTTTTAATACGATTCAACGCATACATGATCGCGTCCGTGTTTGCCTGCTTATCACCACTGGCACCGTCCTCGTAATCAAGCGCCACGATCGAACCCTTAGGCGTTTGAACCTTAGGCAACATATAATCCAGCATGGCCTTAGCTTGTGCTTTGCTACTACCAAACTGCCCCCATAGATACGTGTGGGCACGTTTCCCAGCAGCAATCGCACTAGCTACCTGTGTGGGATAGGTAGATTGTTCATAAATCGAACCGTTAACCGTCCCGCCCAGTTGACTGATAACAAATTTGTCAGATGGATATCCAAACACACCGTTAGTGCCTTGGTACACTGACCAGTCAGGTCCTTGCTGTCCCTTCGAAGCCATTGCAGTTAATGGCATTAGGAACAGTGCTAATGATGCTAATAACAGTAATAACTTCTTTTTCATACTACGCCTCCGTTGCAGATTTAGCTGCAGTAGCTGATTCAATGGCTGCCGTCGCTGCTGATTGTGCAACAGCGCTTAGATCAACCGTGCTTTCTGGTGTGTCATCGGTTGCTTGTGGATAAGTTTTGTATAACTCATCTTTTAAGTCTGAGAATGCTTTTTCAACGGCGTTTTTAACCGTCGTTTCATCGGTGCTTGTAAACCCTAATGACTTTAATCCATCAATCACGTACTGAACTGCGGTTGACTTCTTAGCTTCACCAGATAAATATTTGTCAACGCCTAATTGTGCCGCAGCCGTAACAGCTGCTTCTGCCAATGGCGTCAACGCGTCTAGTAGTGATAATGCTTTTTTGTTGTTAGCTAACACCTTACCGATCCATGCGAACGCGATTGGAATTAGTGCCGTGGAAATTGCTACGATTAATTCTGAAATATTATTCATGCTTGTCATCCTGCTTTCTCAATTCATTTTTCTATTTCTTCAAATTCTCAATCATCTACCGTTAAGATTAGTGTCTTCAATTTGTGTTTGTTCAATTATCCGCATCATAATTTAGTTTGCTGTTAAACTTTTCCACGGAGTTGCTATAATATTCCCTTGGCCATCAGTCGATATGGCAGCAGTCCAAATACTATTTGAATTAATAGGATGTAATTCTAGTACATTATAAACATATGTTGCATTGCCAGTTGTACCAATAGGTTGATTAGCTAGTGACGACGTCTTGATGTCCAAAGCAAAAGGAGTCTTAACTGGACAGTTCAGAAGACTAGAAGCACCAGCATTTGTAGTGATACAATAATGTTTTGTGTAACCAGTATTATTAATTAAAGTAAATAAGTCTGACCCACTAGCAAGCACTTTATATGACAGCATATTTGTGACTACACTTTGAATGTCTTGTGTTGTCATTGCCCCCTGTGGGCCAACGAGAGAAGCCAACCATTGATCGACACTACCAGAAAATCCAGCATTTACAGCAACCTGATATGCAGAAAGCCCTTGGTCTCCGGGGTCTCCTTTTTCACCTGTGTCACCGGTCTTGCCAGTGTCGCCTTTGATCCCTTGAGAACCACTTAGGTCGGCAATATAAGTGAATCCCGTGCCGTTCCAAACGTAAAGCTTGCCGTCATCTGGATCATTGACATCACTCGCAATCATAGTGAAATCGCCATCGGAAAACCCAGTGCCATTCATTTCAGCAATTGATGGAAACGTCTTTACAATCCGGAAGTCTTTGCCAGGATCACCTTTTTCGCCTTTTTTTCCGGTTTCACCAATGAGAGAAGTCAACCATTCAGTTTGTGATCCTTGATAGCCATTGATAACTGCAACCTGGTAAGCAGATAGACCATCAGCGCCTGTATCACCTTTAAGCCCATTGGCAACAGCATCTGAAACTTGCTGTTTTAGCTGTTCGCTTAGGCTACTGAATTGCTGAACAAAATCATCTACCGTAATACTGCTGACTAGTCCACCGGAAATACCAGTGACATTTTCGTTTATTTGTAATGTCAAAAATCCATCACTAGGATAGATTGCTGTGCCACCATCTACGGTATCCCACAATTCGATTAGATAGCCGCCTGTTGGCAATTTAGCCAATTGTCCGCTAGTGATAACGGCATGGTTGTTATCGATACCGGCGTTTACATCTAATAGATACCCAGAATCGTTTTTAATTCTGACTTTTGCATCTGCTGATAGGGTTGCTGCACTACCATTATCTAACGCGCTCAAATGGATTTCAGTTGTGGTATCAGCAAACTTGAATTGCTTATTACCATTTCCTAGATATAATTTTCTCATTGCTTATCTTCCTCTTCCTGCTTTCTTAATTCATCGTTCTGTTTCTTCAAATCTTCAATGGCCCGCTTTAAATCTTCTTCGTTGTGATCGGGACGCTTAGCACCGTAATACGCGGTAAGAAAAGCTACTGCAATCGATCCAGCCGTAGTGATTAATGCGGTAATAACAGCGTCACTCAATTATTTCAGCCCCTCACCACGATTTCATTAATAATCGATGCCAACACGAATGCAGCATACATGCTTTCAAATCCGATAAAAATACCTTGCTCCCAATCCCACAACATAAATACTATGAAAAACAACAACCATACAAATGTTAGCAATCCAGTCATAATCGACCTATATGCTAAGTTATTTATATCCCATAGTGCATATACGATTGTAAATGTTCCAACGATCCCCATTAAAAATATAAATGGCGGATCATCGAAGTACATTAATAGCGATGGCCTGGGTGGATAAAATGAAATTGTGTTTTGCCGGATAATAAACATCACGCCAATTCCATACGTTTCTAATGCTTTCCATAACCAGAAACGGTTTTTATTGATATTTTTAATCATTGTGTTTCTCCTTTATTACACCATATAAGTTAGTGTTCCTGCAACGGCAGTTAAATTCCCTCCCATTGCTTGGTCTCGATACACATTTAAGTCACCGGCTGAATGTAGAATGATACCTGCCGTCGCATTGCTTGTACCAACGGAACCGGTGAAAATAGCTGTAACGTTTAAACCACTTACGAATCGATAGGTTGTTGGCAAAGTAGTCATAACGTTAAGGCTAGAATTACTAATGTTGCAATGTACATCAACTCTTACTTCTACCATTGATGAGTTGCCAAGTGGTATTTTTCTAGCTTGAATATTGCCAGTGAACCCACTTGCTAACGTCATTGCAGTCCAATTTCTGCCATCTTTCCAGCCGCTATCAATTGTTGAATAAATACTACGAGTGAACGTCAACCCGGCAGATAGCCAATTAAATGTAATAAACTTGTAAGTTGACCAGCCTTCAACCTTAACTAAACAGATAGAATTATCAACCGAACTTGGAGCATTTAAAAAACTTCTACCAACGTATAATCCAAAATCTAATTTTAAAACATCATACTGAACGGCTGGATCTAATCCAGTAGCAACGTTGCCTCTGGAATTCAACAAATATTTATCATCTTTAGACATAAACCCATCCGTGTCGAGTGTTGCGGCTAAATGTGCATTGCCATTGCTGCCAATGTGTTCATCAAGTTGTGATTTTAGTTTTCTCATAACATCATATTGTTCAGATTGGTTCAATCTAATCACCTCTTTAATAAGTTATTGTTCTGTCGCTACCATAACCAAATCGATGTGCAATGATAGTCCTTGAAGCTTTATTGATTGAAAAAATATCCCAGCAGTCTTCACTCAAGGTTCCCACAGTTCTCCCCGTGTCACCAGTGTGACACAAGCTACACGAAGTTTCTACACAATTAATGTCATTGTATACCATTTGGCCGTCCCTATGAATGTGACCACTAAATAGACCAATAACTACTCCACTTCCTTGGGTTGAAAAGTCCACGCTAAAAGATACAGGCAACTCACGTGAAGATTCTGAAACCGTTAATGACGTTCCATTTTGGAATGCGTTAATGATTGAAACCAAAATGTCTGAATTAATTTGAGTGAGTGGTGCTTGCCCTGCGGCAACTTCAAAAGTATGCGGTAATGGACAATGAGTAAAAATCATAACATGCCAATCAGATGATTTTAATTTCAATGCTGATTTTGCTAGCCATTCTAATTGGTCGCCTTGGTAACCGCTGGTAGTTAAAAAATTATATTTGTAAGTGCCGTCAGTGTTTAAAGTCCACGGTAAGTCAAAACTGTTAAGCCAAATAACTCTAATCTTTTGATCTTCGTAATCCTTAAATCCGTATAAACTGTCGCCATTTCTATTTTCATTGAAAGCTTTTTCTTTTGATAAATAAAAGCTTTTTAATTCACTTTCCGTAATTGTCGTTGCGGGGGTAGAGTTTCCGTTCTGACCATTACCAGTGTCATGGTTTCCTAGCATGAAGAATACATCCGTGTTATGGCTAACGCGCCCGTAAAGTCCGCTAGTCGCTTGTCTGGTTTCGACAAACTTTTGGTTTCTGTCAAAGTACCCATTGATGTTATCGCCACCAGCAATAACTGCATTAATTGGAACCATGCGTGTAAGTGCAGCGATGTTTGCATAATGCGTTAATGAACCAGGCGAATACGTCGATAGTTGATGGTGATTGTCAGTGATAAACCCAACGTTAAATGTACTATTGTCAATTGAGTTCATGGAGTTTAATTTATTAACGAAGTAGCTAGGAATAGGGCCACCAAATTCGTCAATAATATTATCAAAATATCCGCTTAGAGATTCTTGGTTATTAGTGTCACCCACGACTTCAGATTTTATGGCATCAATTTCACTTTTTGAGTAGTACCCAGATAGAATAGAATCAATTTCATTCCGGCTATAAAAAGATCCGTTTTGATATTCTTTATAAATAGCATCAATTTTTGTTTGTAAATCTCGAAGCGTGCCGTCAATGATTGTGATATAATCGTCTGCTTTGTCTTGACTAATGTCGATTGCTTTTTTTACGATAAAAATCAAGTCATAAGTCGTTTGTTGGCCGTCGGTATCGTTTAAAGAGAAGTAAGCTCGCGTAATCTTTCCAGATTCGCTCCACAGTGCATTAGGGATGGCATAGTCAAACTTACCATTGACAGCGTCAGTTAGCGTAACACCTAGGTTATCAGCAACAATTGCAGTTCCTTTAGCGGTTTCAGCCATTAAGTTAATTGTTTGACCAGTTAAATCAACCGCCATTCCTCGATCTGTGATTGATACATGTAACGTAACGGCACCATTTTTATCTCCTTGGCGCCCAATAACGGGCTCCGGAATTGTTGCGTTGAAACTGTCTAAGTTAATATCATAACTTCGTATTGTCATGCTTGGTTTCTCCTTTATATTCAGAAGTTTTATTGTTTTCTTCAATTGATTTGACTTCTTCGTAAGTCATAGCCGTTTTTAATAATCGTTCGTTTTCGTGGTCGCGACGTTTTGCCTTAATTTCCCATGCAAACGGAGCGTTAAGCGTGTCTGATTCGACAACAAAACTATCTTCGTTGCGTTCTGAAACCCACACATGTGCAGCGCTGTAAGATTGTAAAAAAACTTGATAAGTCACTGACGTGTTTACCGTATCACTAAACAGCTCTTCAATTTTAACGACGACACGTTTAGTGTCACCGGTATCAGATTCTCCCATGTCACCGAAGTAGCTTTCAGCCATTTCGTAAGCCGGCGTGGCACGTACGCCATCACGTGTGACAACGGCCGCGTTCTTAGTACCGTTGTATACTGTAAAATCATTCATCACGTCTACATGATCGCTGTATACGTTGAGCATGTTAGTACCGCCGTTGTTACCGCTAATCGCAACTTGTTGTTTACCCATAATCCAGAATACGCCGTCTTTTTGGCTAACAATGTCGCCATCGGTGAAATAGTTACCAGATGAGTACAGTTGTGCTTGAACGTTCAAGTTAGATTGACAATTTCCAAACAGCTTATATTGTGGTTGGTCTAGTGTTGATGTTTTCGGTATTTGAAATACTGCTCGCGACAATGATTGGTCTTCGTTAGATTGGTTAATACTGAATATATATCCCGGTGAATTCCAGATTGCGAACCCGTTAACATCGCCGGTAGCTTGATCGTTAGTGGCGTAGATTCCTCCCATAGAATCGCCATCATTGAAATACTCCATATTACCTTTTTGCAATGTAATTCTGAATTTATCGACGTCGTCAACCGTGTTGTAAGTGATACCATTGATAACACCAGCGACAATATTGCTAGCATTAATATTTTTAATATTGATGTTTTGACCGTCGATTGATTCAGCCGTGATGGCGGTTTTAAACGTTTGCCCGCCGTCAGTAGAAACGCCAATTCCGGCTGAATTAAGAATAACGAGCTTATTACGGTCGCTTTTATCAATCGCAATAATCCCCTGGTCAGTAAACTTTAATTCAGTACGTGCGGCTAGAATGCTGTCAGTAGCTAATTTCATTTGGCTGCTAAACCAAGCGTCTGGCAATGTAGCGTCGCCGTTGATGATGTCAGTAATTGTATTATTGACTGAAGACGAACCACTAGCTTGGTGTTGAGCCATTGTCAAATCTCCACAAGTAACTTCCACTGAAATACGATTGCCATTAATATCGTAGTTGCTAACAACCTGAACAATTCTAACTTGATCTTCAAAATTAAGCTTCTCATCAACAACCGTGATTGTGTCACCAGCGGTAGCCATTGCATATGGATAACCGGCATTTTGCAAGTCAAGCATTGATAGCTTAATTGAAATAGTCCAGCTGTTATCGACACGCGCCTTAACAGCGTTTAATAAATTCTCACTAATCGTATAACGTTCGTCACTAACCGGCTCAGCTTCAATCCTACCGAACTTATCTTTGTAGTAGTCGTATAATGGACTGTAATATTCAACTTGCAATTGTGGACTCGTGGTGTCGTCAGGATCGTCATGTGCTCCAAAACCAACACCATAGGTTGCAAACGAACTGTTATCTGTTTCAATTTCAGCTTTTTCTAAGTTGAAACCGTATCTAACGACCGTTGCCAAGTCCGAGCCGATTTTTTCTTTGATGTAAACTGTTTTGCCGTCTACATAAAATTCGGCTGATACTTGGTCGATGATGTCGTTGAATAAGTCTAGTCTGCTTTTTAACCCCCAGTTTTCTTTTTCAAATGCTGCGGCACTAACTTCGTTGACATAGGTGTAACCTGTGCCATCAAAGACAGCTTTTAAATATTCGTTAAACGGGTGTGAACCGTTCCATTGCTCGTGAAACGCCGTCTTGCTCATCTTATAAAAGAACATCTGAACTGCCGTGAACGAAACTGTATTATCTTCGTCGTTCTTAGTGAACGTCAAAACACAATATTCTTCGTTATCGAACATAACAGTCCAGCCACGTGCGATTCCGTTTTTAACTGCGTCACCGAAGTAAATCGTGCCAGTTAGCGACTTCTCGCCGTTAACGCCTTCGGTTCGCTTGAACTCGACGTCAGCAATGTATTCGTCATTAGCAACGTCTCTAAAAACTGCCATTAAAAAACCTCCTTATGCGTATAAATTTTGGAAATTCAACACTTTAATTGTACCATGTAAACTTGCTGAAAGCGTGTTGTTGACGTTTGGTAATAGCTCGAAATACGCTTTATTAGTCGTTCTAACGACGCTAAATCCATTCTTAGTATATTCGTACCCAGACAGTTTTAAAACGTCTCCGTCGTAAACCTGACCGTCATATACGAATTCTTTTCCGTTAATATCGATTTTTAGACCTGAACCACCTTCTTTTGCAGTGAACTCAACCGTAAATCCCTGTTCAAGCTGGTTGCAAGGCACTGTTCCAGCATATGGAATAACTAAGTTTTCGGTGTTGTAATAAATTTTAGTATACCAAGCGTTATATTCACGGTCTACTGGTGCTGGGCACCAATCAGTGGCTACGCTGCCTTTTTCTAACTTGATTCCTGAAACCTGTAGAGTATTGGTATTTCCGTCAGATCGTTCAAGCCTAGGACGCAAATAACCGTCGCTGGTAGCAACTGTTGTTCCTGACACTCTCTGCCACGAATCCGTTATTGCTACTGTACTATTAGTCGGACTTGATGTAGCGCTGCTATAACTGCCTTCAGGTGAAGTGCTGAGTGCCCAGTAGATATTACTATTTCCGGTACCGCTTATATTTTTTGCATATACACTATAAGTTAAAATATCACCTTTTTTAACTTGGATATATTGGCTTAGTCCCTTCCAATTGGATGTTGTTTGTAATACGGCTAATCCTTTATAGGTATCCGTAGTTTTTGTCCAATAATTTGATGTGTACCATGATTCTAGGTTATCAAAATTCTTAGTATCAGTGTATAGATTATCACCGATATAAGTTACATTCGGTTTAATATCTAAATCACGCGGCACGCTTTCACCATATGGCAGCTTCAACGTTGTGAACTCAACCGACATCTTATACAACACCGTACCGCCGACATTACCCTGCAATTCGTTTTCGATCGATGACGCGTAAACATAAAAACGTTTATGGCTTGGACGCGTCATCATGTGTTCATAAACTTCCCCCTCTGTTTCTCCGGGGCGTTCGAATCCTTGTCCGATTTCACCCCGCATTTCAGTAATATAGATACCTTCTGGGTCTGACAATAACGCAAAAAGGCGCTCTTTGAGCGTCTCTTCTTCGTATTGGTCTTCCGCACGGTAAAAACCTTCGAGCTTTACCTTTTTGCTTTCGTGCCAACCGCCAAAATCAACGGAACCGCTGCGTCCCTGAATGTTTGTGCTGTTACGTGCGATGGTTGGTGCTCCCTCCTCAAAGGAAGTAACCAAAAATCCTAACTGACTTAAATACGTTTTGTTGTTGCCTTTTTCAACTAATAAATCCATTTAAACCGCTCCTATCTGAAAAATCTGTCGTGTATTGAACTTTCTGCTTGTCCTTGGTTAACAATCGTCTGAATCTTGTCGCCTACAAGTTCGTTGTGGACGTAGAACGTTGGTTTCACCCAGTTATCTTCATCAACACTATTATTAATATCTCCGCCAGTATATGCAGCTCCTTGCATAGCATATGTGTCTGCTTTAATTTCTCCGGCTATACCGTTAATGCTCGTTGCTAGTTGCCCCGCCATAGCACTAACGTTCTTTTGGACGTCGCTAAATCTAGATGTTAGTCCGTTATTCAAACCAGTCATAATTGCGTCACCAGCTGGGATAAGCAATCTAGCGTCATAACTGATAGGTCCTTTGTGAGCTTTTATCCAACCGGCAATACCACTAACGAAATGTTGCACAGGACCAAATCCAGCTCGAATACCAGAAAGAAAACCACTCATCAACGAACTACCATTACTGCTCAAATCTACTCCAGATGTTCCCGACTTAACCGCATTAGCGCTACTGCTACCTAAGTCTCTACCAACTGAATTAGCGTGACCTTTTTGCCCGTTTAATCCTTTTGCAGCAGCACTACCAATAGAAGATCCGGCACCGGTAAAGTAGCCTGACGTTGACTTAATACCGTTGGCACCAGAACGACCGTTACTAGAACCGGCACTATTGAACGCTCCTGATTGTGACTTAACACCGCTAGCCCCAGCGCGCGCGGCTGAAGATCCGGCTGCTTGGTGTTGACCCTTGCTGTTAGCGATTGCTTGTGCTGACTTGATAGCCGCATTACCACCAGCGGCTTTAAACGCTGATTGTCCGGCTTTAGAAGCTTCTGTACCGGCTGATGTAATAACGTCAGTCGCTGCACCGACCGCATCGAACTTTTTACCGGTAAACCCAGCAACAATTGCAGTTACTGCAATTCCACCAAGTTCTTGGANTTTACCCATATAGGTAACAATAACAGCAACCATCGCAGCCATTGTTGCGCCTACAATCTGAACCAATAACGGCAGTTGCGTAACAAACGCTTGTGCTAGTTGCCCGATCAATGCGATACCAGCTGCAATAATCTGTGGTGCGTTAGCTCCGATGGCGGCAGCCATTGCAACAATCAAACCAGTAACGGCTGCAACGATTGGCCCGATTTGTGCAGTAACAGCTGTAATCAGTGAAATTAACATGTTTGCAAATGACGCTACCAATGCCGGTGCGTTTGTGGCAATCGCTGTCATCATACCTGTTAACATCTGCATAAAGTTAGATACTAATAACGGAGTTGCTAGTGCAAGCTGGGTTGACATTGATACTATCATGTTAATGAAAGCTGCTGAAATTTGTGGTGCGGCCGTTAATATTCCAGTAATGAAAGATGTTAGCATAGCGGCAAACCCGGCTCCCATCGCTGACATTACTGGTACAATTGCCGACATGTGTCCAGATAGTAATACAATTGCTTTCGCAACTTGGTTGACACCAACGCCAAACGCCGCGACACCGGCACCAATTGCCAAGACAGCTGCTCCGAATACACCAATGCCAACGGCTCCGGCAGTTAATGCGGGCCCGAGAAGTGCGAATACGCCAGCTAACGCAGCGATACCAACTGCCATCGCTACCATTGTTACTTGTGCGTTAGTCCCTGCGTTTGCCAAGCTAATAGCCGATTGAACAAGTAATGCAATACCAGCGGCAGCAGCGAGTACACCAGCTCCGACTAACGCAACCGCTGCTCCCATTTTAAGGAAGTTTGCTGCACTTGCACCGGCTGCCGCCGCACTACTTTTAGTTGTTTGCGTCATAGGCGACAAACTGCTATTGGTCGTCTTGGCAGCTTTACCAGCACCAAGTAACCGACCAGCCGCACTTGCTGCGCTCGTCCCTAATCGTGCAATGCCCTTAACCGCACTGCTGGCAACACCGATAATTTTACCAGTTGACGTGATAAAGCCACCAATACCGGTTAATGCCGGCCCAATCACTGGTGAAAGACCAATGAAACCACGGACAACTTTAGCGATTCCACTGCTTGATTCGCTTGACCAAGTCAACGTTTTATTAATCATATCAACCATTCCGCCGGTTATTGTACTTTCTGAAGCCATTGACTTGTTTCGAAGTGATTCCCAGTTACCGGAAACTTGGTCGAGCTTAGCACCGATGTTCTTTTGCATTTCTCCGGCTTGACCTACTAAGAACTTGTGCGATGTAGCACCGTCTTTACTTGCCTTTGTCATAGCGTCGGCGTATGCGTCCCACGATGTAGCCGTCTTGCCTGTCTTATCCTTAACTGAATCTAGCAATGGCGCAATGGCGTTCATACCGGCCGCACCGAACAACGTTTTTAACGCTGCCGCTTTTTGACTTTTTCCCATACCATCGGTAGCATCGGCAACTTCGTTAAGAATCGTTTTAAATGGTTTTAGTTTACCGCTAGAATCGTTGTAAGAAATTCCGAGCTTTTCCATAGCACCGGCTGCGTTATCGCTAGGAGCTTGCATGGCTAGGATTGCATGTGACAGGTTTTGAGAAGCGCGTTGAGCGGTGAAACCGCGGTTAGTTAACAGCCCGATACCTTCCGTCATTTCTGTCATACCGTAACCGGCTAACTTGGCAACCCCACCAATGTTACTGATTGCACCTGACATGTCTTCTACTGACGCGTTAGACAAGTTAGCTGTTTCGGTAAGAATTGCAGCTGCACGTTCAGGGGACTTCAGAGATTCTCCCCAGATGTTCATTGATTGCTGAACCGTTCCGGCCGTTTGCTGTAAGTCTGCACCTGTCGCAGTGGCTGCACGGGCAATGGCTGGGAACTCGTCTTTTATGGTGTTAATCGAAGCACCGTCTTGTGCCATTGCAATCATGGCGTCTGCTGCGTCTTGGGCGCTTAATGGTAAGTCGGCACCCATCTTATTAGCCATGTCTGCTAACCCTTTAATGTCTTTACTTGTACCGCCGGCAATAACGCCGGCCTTGTTCAGTGAGTTCTGGAAAGTACCATATGATCTTAGTGAGCTAACACCCATTGCAGTAGTTGCTGCCCCGGCCGCCATCGTGACTTTACCAATTGATGACATACCGCTTGAAACTTTACTAGCTAACGAACCGACGCCGCTTTGCATTCCTTGCGTGCTACGCGTCATTGCTTGCATTGAATTAGTATATCCACTAATGTTAGCAGTAAATGTTGCTGCTACTTGTGCCATGTGTTAACCTCCTTCTTTTTCTTTATTCTCACCGCTGAATAACTTGCCAACCTTGCCAATCATTGACGCAATTCGCTTGTTATCTTGCGGGGTATTTTTCTTATTAGTTATTTTTCTTTCAAGCTTATCCAGCCCAGAATTCATCTTAGATAGTGCCCGTTTCGGCTTATCTGCGTTAGAAAGTCCAGCGATATAGATCGCTTGGTCGAGTTGGGCGCGCCGCATGTCCACATCTCGCAAGTTCAAGCCATCCATTAACGCTTCTGCTTCCCATTTATATAAAGAAAAAGGATAACCGACATCGGTTATCCCTTTACGCGCGAAGTCAATTATGAAAGACTCTTCTTCAGTTCTTCCAGCGTATCGTGCTGAAGCTGTTGCGCTTGCTTCTCTTCGTCCGTTTTCGCTTTCTTCGGTTTCTGATATTTTTCCATAAAGCTTACTAAGCGTTTTGCGGCGCGATGGAAAAAACCCGAGGCGAATAATTCGGCTTGTAAGTCTTCACGTAACTTATCCATTTTGCCGCTTTCTTCGTACTTATCAAGTAAATCAAAAATATCGTTTTCGTCAACGTCAGGTAGTAACACATTTAATGCGTCGTGAACCGCCATTTCGTCGCCAGTTACGAACTTAATCCACAGTTGGCTCGCACCGTCATTAGCGTTAGGGGCACTCGAAAGAATTGAGTTAGCGCGGAAGTAAGCGCGAAAATCAAACTTAACATCTTTATCGTTAATTTTTAACATATCCGATAACCTCCATAGGGTTTAATTATTCAGTAACCGTAACGGCTACCGTTGTTTCTAGTGTACCAGATTTCGCCGTAATTGTCGTTGGTATGGCCATTAAACAATCGCTTGCGACTACTACGTTAATTATAGTAGCTTATTATGCGGCGCCAGAATCGGGGGCATCTTCGGAACCGGCCGCGTCGGTAAATTCGCCTTCAGTTTCGCCAGGGCGTTGGAAGTAGTAAAGTTGGGTAAGTGCTGCACGCATTTCGTCGGTTAATGGGAACGTTGCGTCTGCGCCACCTTTTAACTTGTCGGCCAACTTACCAATGATGTTGATAGTGAATTCTAATTCGCTGAAGCTGTCACCGTCAGTGATATCCATTGAATCAACAACACCGTAACCGAACATAGCTGGATATGCTTTGTGGTCGCCTTCAACAACTGCTACACGATCGTCAACTTCGACACGCCATACCTTAACTTGCCGGCCGTTGTGCTTAGCGTCCATGATAATCTTGGAAGCCTTATCACCTGGAACCACGTAAGCACTCAAATCGATTGAATCTTCGTTAGTTGACGCTGCTAAAATCCGGCCCATCTTAGTTTGTTCGTCTAATGAATCGCCTTCGATAGATACACTACCTTCGGTTTGGTGGGCTGGTAATACAGCCGGAGAACCAATTGGTGCCACTGTCTTATCTGTCGATTGAATGAAATACCAAACATCTTTACCGCGGAATGGGGTATCTTTTACGTACGTGATACCGTTATTTGTTTCTACCATGCTTTAACACGCTCCTTATAATGTTACCTCGACTAATAACATGGCACGTTTGATGTCGCGTCCCGTGCTGTCGTCGATGGTTGTTTGTGTTGTTAATGCGTCCCAGCGTACTGGCGTTCGACTGATTGCACGTTTCACCGTGTCAATCATGTCTTCAAAGTCAAGCGGTGGGGTAGTGCCTTCAGCGTATAAATCGATCTGCTGTGTAACTTGGTTCAGTGTGTCGAACTTGTTAGACATGTCAAGGTCGGTATGGACGTTGATGTGAACCAGTGGTAACGTGTCAGCTTGGCTCGGCTGCTTGTATTTAACTTTGATATTTTCAGCCGCCAGCTGGCCGTCTATGAGTTTGTACCAGTCTGTTAATTTCATATCATGTCACCCGCCTTTTTTAAAGCTTGTTCAACCGCCTTATAAAAAAACGGCGTTGCTTCTGTCGTACCGGTACGCATAAAAGGTCTAGCACTCATTTTATAAGTACCATACTCATTATAACTTGAATACTCTGCTTTCGCCACGTAGCGACCTGTTATAACATCTCCTTCTCCTCGTACTGGTTCCGGCTGTATATTCCTGCGTAAGTACCCAGTATCGACAGGAGCGACCCTCTGCGATCTTTCAGCGGCATTTGATAAAGTTTGCTTCATTGCAGTTTTTGTAACATTACGCGCTTCTTTAGCCGATAAGTTTAGTTGGCTATATAAATTGTCTAGCCCCTTAAAACTGACATTAAAACCTTTACCCGCCAATTGTTAATACCCTCACTTTCCGACCTTTGATTGCTTCGATAACGTTGTGTTGCACGCCGTCAATCTCTACACGGTCTGGAATATCAATACGATTCTTTAAATGCACTTCTAACGGTGACGTTTTAAGCAAGCCGTACACGTTTAGCTTTTGCAGGTTGGTAACCGGCTGAATGCAGCACGTTACGCGTTTCTTAACTGAAATAACTTCGCCAGTTAACTCATCTTCCGGCCCGTCCATGTAAACAAGTGTAATTCTATCGTTATATCGCATTATACAAACCTCATTCCCGGACGGCGACGTTTGAAGTTATCTCGGTAAATATCCAACGCGTCCGCGTACTCAGATAAATCAATAACATTCCATGTATTACTGATTTCACCCTCACTTGATGACTTCTTACCTTCATCACCGATTGCGTTGTACATGCGCACGGAAATTTCTTTAATGATGTAATCAAGGCTGGTTGGCAAGTTGTTTTGGCGAACACCACCGTCCTGATTAATGTACGCTAGTACCCGTGCCGTTGCATCGCTGATTAACTCCGTGATTAATCCGTCTTGTTCGTTATCGGTTAACCCGATTCTTAATTTTACTGCTTCTAGTGTATTCAATTTATTCACTCCTTGTTTATAGATAATAAAAAACGCACCCGCGTCCGGGTACGTTAATTATAACATGCTATTCGTGGACTGTTACAGCTACACTAGCAGTAAACACTCCAGATGTTGCGGTTACGTTGGCGGTACCGGCAGCAACTGCCTTAATCGTACCGTCCGCAACCGTTGCGGTAGCTTCTGCATCGCTTGACCAAGTAACCGCTGCTAGAACAGCTTCTTTGTCATCGGCGTCAGTCGGAACCGTGTCAACAGTGACAGTTCGTGTATCGCCTACTGCAATGCTGGCGGTCGCCTGTGAAAGCTTAATGCCCGTCGCATTATTCGGCGCTACGCTTTTGGGGACGCAGTGAAGATAGCTTTCTTGTTGTCGTCTAAGATAAAGCTACCAGCCTTACCGGCACCTTGTAAGGCGACACCATCGAAGTCTTCGGATTCGATAGTCCGAGTGGTTACAATACCAGTAAATGCACGGCCGATGTTGTCAGGTGTGAAGATAATAGCCTTACCACCCATGTACTTTTCAGGAACCTTGGTAATAACGATGTCACGGAAACGAACGATCCCGTTTTCATCGATATTTACAGCTGAACCCTTGCTTGAAGTTACGAGATTGTGGTCGATGATTGCGTTGTAAACTGCTGCGGTAACGTAGGCACGTACAGGTACAACCACTTCTAAGTTCGTGTACTTTTCAACGGCGGCTTCGAAGATGGCGTTAACATCGTCAACTTTGCCTAAGTCGTTGCCGGCTACGGAAGCCGCAGCAGCGATTAAAGCGGCGCCTAATTTCGTGTTGAACATGCGAACCTTAGCTTGTGCTTGTAAGTTCAACCGGTCAGCAACAGCAGCGTTCAAGTCGTTGTTAACAGTGAAACGATCTAAACCTTCGTGCATAGCCCAGTTAAACTCGTAAGGCACATCGGTATCGGTGTAAATGATTTCCTGACGTTCGCCGAAACGTGTTGAGTTGCCGGTACCAGTACCGAACGCAACGTTTGCGCCAGTGTCGTATTCACCAACCACAACAGGAACATCGTTAGTTTTAACACTGAATGCAGTAGCGTTGTTTTGGACGCCATCCAATGCTTGCAACGCACCGAATGTTGGTGCGAATACAGATTGCACGCCGAATACCGTTTGCATTAATTGTGCGAATTGCTTCGTATAGGTGCGTGCTGGTAAGTTGTTGTTATTTGTTGCCATGATAAGTTAACCCCTTTTTATTTTTCGTATTGTTTTAGAATTGCTTGGAACGGGTCGTCAGCGTCTTTTAACGTCGATGATCCGTTACTTGGTGCGGTGGTGCGGGCGTTCGCTTGAATCCCTTGCTTGATACCGTCATCAACAGTTGCTTTTAACGTTTCGACAGCCTGTTTAATAGCGTCGGCGTCACCTAGAACAGTGAGACTATCAGCTAAACCGTCAGGCAAACCGCTATCGGATAATAGCGCACGCGTTGCAAGTGACAGCTCTTTTTGCTTAACCGCTTGTTCACGCTGCGTTAACGCGTCCATCTTAGCCTTGGCTTCTTCAGCTGCTTTTTCGTCAGCTGACATTTTAGCAAGCCGTTCGCCCTCACTTTTAGCAGCTGCTAGTTTTTCTTCCATATCTTTCTTCTGCTTTTCGAGCGCTTTGGCTACTCGCTTATCAGCTTCACGATCAAGGTCCGAACGCGTAAACGTCGTTTCCTTCGCTGGTTCTGCATTCGGTTCTACTGGTTCTTTTTCTACTGGTTCTACTACTTCTGGTTCTGCCATATCTATACACTCCTTTGCACGTTATATGTGGTTACCGGCCCCGCCCACGCATTCGCACAGGTACGACCACACGCATATAACCCACTTATTATTTTTCGTCAGTCGGAACCCAACTACACATACAGTACGGGTGACGCGGTTGCATACCGCCGGCGTCTAGCAGGCTATATGTTTTGCCATCAAGTGGCGCACAGATCCGACACGCACCGGTATTCGCTACCCACTTCAAGCGTGTATAACCAGCATCTTCAGCAGCTCTGATATTCTCTTCGGCCATGATTCGTGCTGATTCCGTCATAAGTAAACGGCGTGCCTGATTATAGGTAGCTTTAAACTTGTCACGAATGTACTTCGTTTGTGTAACTGGGTTATCGTTAGCTAATAGGGCTTGCTTCATAATGGCACGCACATCTGATTGTAACGCGTCCATGCTTGACCAAATCCTATCAGACCATCTGACGTTGTTAATTGTACCATCTACCAAGTCGCTTATGCTACCCTTAGACACGCTAGAATACTCTTTAAACGTCTTATCAACTATTTTACGTGCTTCTTCGGATAAATACCCATCGCTATATTTAACGAGCTTAGAACCGATTTTAAACGCATATACGAACGAAGCAAGCGCGATTAGTTCGTCGTTGTTAGCCGGCTGGGTATATCTAACAGCCTCGTCAGCCATTGCCTGTTGTAACTCCGCAAGTGATTGCTGGTCTGGGTATTGCAAGTCATCCGTATGCGTATAATCCGGGTGGCGTTCGACAAAATCATACCACCACGCGATCAGATCACGCATACCAGCGTTAATTATCTTCTTCGCTTCCGTNGGATTGTTCCGTAGCCGTGCGTCCGCGAACTTCCTCATCGCTTCCATCGTCGGTCTGTCCGCCATACATTACACCTCCCATAGTGTTAGCTGTCTGTTCCCGCTGCTTATCCATCATGTCGATAATTTCCTGTACGTCGGTTACGCCCGGTAAGAACTGATACAGGTATTCTTGCGGAATCTGTGTGCCAGCGTCAACTAATGTCTTAACTGTCGTAACGTCGTCAGTCGGCAAGTTATCGCGATACGTGAATGTAATGTCACCAGACTCGATATCCCACGTATCGAATAAGTCAGTTTCGAATCGCTGAATGATTTCGTAACGCTTATACATGCCAAGATTAAACGCGCGCCGCTTCGTGCTAGCTAGTTCGAACGTGCCAAGCAACTTATATTCCATCGCAACGCCTGAACTGTTACCCGCGAAGTTCTCGTCTGTCATATCCGGCGTGTGGCTGAACTTGTGAATGTCGGCCGCAATCCGTTTTTTGTACGCTTCAGCGCCGTTAACGTCGTATTCTTTATGGATATATTCAGCGTCAACGCTTGTTTGTGCGCCAGTTACTGTTGATCCAGACTTAAGCAGCAGCATGTTAGCGCTACGCATTTCCTTAAGCATGTCAAGCTTGTTTTGTGCTAACTCTTTCATCTGTTCTTCGTCGTTCGGGTCAATGCCTTGTAACAACATCGAATCATCAAACAACGTATCAATGTCGCCTTTAATAACAAGCATAGCATCGTTTAAGTCAGTCATGTAGTTGGCCGTGTCTGATTGCGCAGCGTCGTACAAGTCGATCAACGAAATAACATTTTCATAGTCTCCTAATCTGAATGCGTTGTTCTTATATTCAACAACTGGGAACGTCACTTGTGATTCACTATAATCGACAATCAGCGCCGCTTCAGCAAGTGTAGGCTTATACACAACGTGCTCCGTATCCGTCCACGTTTCTGGAACGTACTTATTAATCACAACACCATCGGCATTTACGTCTTGCAACTCATGATACCGCACCGCCATGATTGGCTGTGGGTCTACCGACGTGTCATAGATAACGAACGTGTTCAGCGGGTCAAGCTTAACGATATGTTCTTCATCATCCGTGCCACGATAGATATATTCATACGCACGGCCGTAACGTGTCATGTCTAGGAACATATCGTAGTTGTGTGCGTCCATATCGTTGGCCCGTACTAACTTGTCGAACTCTTCCGATTCTTTTGGTAGCTTAACGTTAATCGGATTACCAACACTGAACGCCGTCTGAAAGTCCGCGATATATTTTGCGAACGAGTGTACTGCGCGGTGGTCTGACTTGCCGTCTTCTGTACGTCGGTTAGTTGGCGACATGATGCCGTCGTCTTGTGCCTTGTAATACTGGTCTAACATCTGCAAGCGTGGCACTTGGTTCGCTTTGTGATGGCGGATAAATTCCGCAATCCGTGTCGCGTCAAGTGAATCCAAGTCAGCTTGATAGACCATGTTCGCTTGTGCATTAATCATTGTATTGAATCCCTCACAATCCTAATTGTTTTAATTCGGCAACGCGGTCTTGATAGCCCATGTACTTGCCGTTCTTAACGAACATAAACCGCTGCATTGCGTAGCGCAACGCGTCGATCGCATGGTTGTTCGCGTCTTTCGGCTTGTTGAGCCAGTTGCCTTCTTTATCTTTATCATACACGTATGTGTTGAACTCTTCCATCAAGCCGACGACACGCGGATGCACAACGAACCGATACGACTGCATGTACTGGATGCCCTGAACGACACTGTCTTTACCTTTACCGCTAGGGACAATTCCAGGGACACCATGCACGCGTGACAATTCCGCAATCAGGTTTTGCCCCGCAACATCCGCAGTAATTGGTAAGCCGTACGCTTTATGTGATACTAACTGCTGTGCTATCTGCCCTGTCAGTAAGCCATGCTTATAGAATTCATCATACACATAGATGATTCGGTTAATCTGATCGACAGCAATAAACTCACCGGCAGTCGGGTCGTGCTTGAAACCAAAGTCCAGTCCAACAGACTTAGGTAGTGCCGCTATCTCTTGCATGCTGAAGTCGCGCTGTTCGAACAGCCCATCGAATACTAAACCTTCCGCAATTCCCCAGTCACCAAGCACAGCCACGCGAGCACGGTTGGGGTTACGTACTAACATTTCTTTCAGCGAATCAATATAGGCTTCGTCAAGATGTTCGTTGTCCTTGTAAGTCGTGGTAAACTCCCGCACGTTCTTACGTCGTGTGTCTTCGTCGAAGAACTCTGACTTGAGCCAGTGTCTGTCAGACCACGGGTTAAACGTGATAATCGTTTGATAGAACCCGTCTGGATCGTCCAACTCACCCCGCAATGATTCTTCAACAGTATTGAATGCGTCCATTGACTTCAACTCATAAGCTTCTTCGTACCAGCTACGGCATAGCTGTCCTACTGTCGGGGTAATAGATGTAATCTTCAAAGGATCATCCATGCCGCGGAAAAATATTGTTTGCCCTGTCGGAATGTACGTTACTTCCAGTGGCGACTTGTTCCATTTAAACAGATCATAAACGCCGAGTGCAGCCGCAACTTTCTTCAATGTTGCGAACGTACTGTCTTTATGCGTCGTAAAGTATTGTCTAATCACGAGCCAATTTACATACGGCTTCGTCATGACGTCGACAATAACTTTAATCGCAGCGGTGTAAGACTTAGCTGAACCACGCGACCCTTTATACACGAGATACCGTGCCCGGCTGGTAAACATCGGATAATACGCCTTAGTAACATCTTCGGCAATGTCAATATTAATTGTCTTCTGGGAGTTTGACATTTACAACCACCTGCTTATCGTTGCCATCGTTCGCAGCATCACGTTCAGCCTTCTNAGCTNNAGCACGCGCACGCCGTACTTGAGCTTCGTACATTGGGTTAGCTTTAGGGTAACGTTTAAGAATTTCCTTAGCCGCAACGATTCGCGTTTTGTTGTCAGCTTCTTTCTTATCGCGATACACGCCGTCACCGGTACCGATCACAATTGTTTCTTGCTCTTCGCCACGAGCAATACGCGTTAATAGTTCCATTGCTTCGTTCGCGTCCATAATTAACTTATTGTCCAATTTTCTCAACCTCGATTCTAAATATTTTTGTACCCGCGGCCGGTGTAACATTTCGTTAGCAGCATGTGCAGGGTATTTATTTTTTGAGCCGGCTTTCTTTAGCGCCCAAGTTGCCTCTGGTCTAACCATGTAATAATCAACGAATCGCTGTTCTAATACAGTACATTCGCTTCTAAGGCTTGCCATCTTTAATCACTTCCTTAATCTTATCAGGATCGAAGTCTGACCACGCAATCTTGCCATCAATCAATACGACAGGAAACGAGCGTACGCCGGCTTCGTGAAAACGGGTAATATCGTCATCGGTCGCAAGCGTTATTTCATGTTCAACACCTCCAGCCGTTAATAATCGTTCAGTCAATCGACATTTTGAACAGTTCTTTGTTGTATAGATAGTTAACATATAATATTCACCCCTTGAATGTTAATTATACCATGCGTGTCACACCACTGACATTTATTGACAATTAAATAAAATAATTCAGATTTAGGACACGAAAAAACTACTAATTTACTATCGTCAGTCTAAACTACACGAATAAGGCAAAAAGACACACCCGGCACGTTTTTTAGGGTAAAATGAATATTTTTCCCTGTATTCATCAGTTTAGTGAATATTTTACGTATAATTAGGTTATTTAGTAGTAATGGTATGATACCAAACTGACAGGTGAAGTCGGTTTTAGTAGTAATAGTAGTAATAGTGTCATAATTGTAATACTTTATTAAGTTATATTTAAATCGTTGCAATGACGGTCAATCGTGCTATACTACTATTGTAATTATGATAATTACCAATTAGAAGAATTAGAAATAATTAGAAAAACTACCAACCTATACCAATCGGTGAGTAGTAGTAGTAGTAGTATATCGTAACCCCTTGCTATACCTATATATATAATAAAAAAACACTTTCTTTCTTTATATATACATATATGGTAAATTAGAGAATTAGAAAAATAAGAAGACCCTGAGTATTTACACTATCGTAAGTACCCTGAGTCTTCTAATTTTTCTAATTTTCGCATTTCCCTTGGGAGAGTAAGGACTAGCGATTAGAAAATAATTCGCGTTTTCGAATTTCTAATTGCTGATTTTTTCAACCGTTTTGAGCTAGCTATAAAATTGCTTGCTCGATTACACATGTATCATAGCACGGTTTATCAGTATTGTCTACCGTCTGAACTGGACATAACGTTTTAATTTTCATTGCCGCTACCCTTAACATACCCGTCGAACAGGTCGTTAAGCAGTTGTTTGGCTAGCGTGGTATTGCCGTTCAACATCTTAATCAGTTGGTGTGCCGCAAGCTGTGATAATAATACGCCGGTTTCTTTTTCGGTAATTGGTTCTGAACCGTCAGCCATACCGTATTCAATTTCACCATCTTTTGTCATCTTAATGCAAATTTCAATCATATTAATTTCCTCCAATAAAATTATTCTACTGTGTAACCGTCTAGCCACGCACGCGCAAAATCGTCTTGATTGTTAGCAATCCATCCAGACTCTTCATTAAGATAGTTCATGCTTTCATCAAAAGCGTCAAACAGTGTTGCTAGTTCTTGCTTAGAAGTTTCGAGGTATTCTGCTACTTTTTTAGGGATTACCGGCAACTCTTTGTACGTCTTCTTGAATACATCATCGGCAATTGCCCAGTGCTCGCCATTGACACCGGTTGCAATCCAGTCACCGGGATTAACTTTTAAGTCACCTTCGAGTGTCTTAACGTGCCAATTATGTGCCTGCTCGCCAGTTTGCAATTCATTAACCATTTGACTTATCATTCCGCTTGTCGTATGTTCAAATTCTTTGTCAAATACCCCTTCGGGAATTACGTCATTTTCTGGATCGAATTGTTGGGCCTTAATAATGGCCGTTTTACGATAAATTTCAATCATCTTAATTTCCTCCTAATAAAATTATTCTACTGTGTAACCGTCTAGCCACGCACGGGCAAAAGTGTCTGAATTACGCTCATCGTAGATCCATGAAGCAACATCTCCGTGTGCGTAGTCCATCGCATCGCTTACATTGCCAACACCGCCTTCGCCTTTGCACCACCTGATATACTCGACAACATCTTTAGGAATAACCGGCAATTCGGCATATGTCTTTTTTTATACTTGGCAGCGTTGGTCATAAGTGTATTTCATGACTTCGACAATCTCGTTTTTAGAAATTCCTTCAATTATCATTTTGTCAACAGCAGCAGTCAACAATAACCCGATTTCCCAATAAAACCCTAATTGTTTACCGCAATCGTCTGTGCTGCTAGCAATTATCCCATCGGGGCCAGTTTCTACAGTTACCTTTTTCATAATTCATTCCCCCAATAAAGTATATTCCGCGCACAATCCATTTGTCGTGTATTCTAAGAGTTTTAAAGCCTTAGCCCCCATAGTGTATCCGTTCTTGTCTTCGTAACCGTCCGTGGGCTTAGGAGTGCCGAATTGACGGACGATAGCGCCGTTGTCATCGGTTGTGACTTGCGTATGGAAGTGTCCGTAATGGATTTCACGCCACGTTGAGCTTGACCATACGCGTGGGAACTCTGCGGCGAACAGTGCGGATAACTTACGCTTGGCTGTGTCACCGTGTGCCATCATAATACCGACGTTGTGGAAGTTGTATGTCGCCCGGTAATTGCCGTTATTGTAAACGGCTACGGTCGTTACGAATCGTGCGCGAATCATCTCAACAAACGCCCACTGCATGTCGAAGTCATGGTTGCCGCCAACTGCGTATAATTCGACTGCGTTTGACGACTTTACTGCCGCTGTGATGACGTTTGAGACAACCGCCGCGGCATCACGCCATGCTTCAATCATGTCAGCGTGGTCTAATTGCGTGCCTGATACCGTACGAGTGGTTTTAATGTAATCCGAGTGTAGCAGGTCGCCACCAATTTCAATCACGATACGTTCATAACGTTGTGAGTTGATTTGTTCAATGATTTGTTGTAGGTAACTAGCGAAACCGTCGTACGTTTGCACCCCGAAGTGTAAATCGTAAAGTGGAATTACCAATAACTTACCGTTTGAGGTACCTGACGTGCGTTCTAAGGGCGGCGTGACGATTGTCTTGTTAATAATACCGCATAACTCTTCAACGCTTACGGACGACTTAGGAGCGACCTTAACGGTAATGCTGTATTGAGGAACCGTTCCATCGTTTGTTGAATGCTGTTCGTAAACCTTGTACTGCGAACTGATTAATTCGAATTTGTCAGGGTCGTAGCCGGTTAATTTAAGCATTGTTTCCGGTGACTTGTCGGGCTCATGCTTCAGCCGCATAAGCGCGGTGGTTGTTTCGGTACCGTCTGAATCGAACTTAACGGACTTGCTAACCGTCTCTGGTTCGTCTTCGGCTGATAGGCGGTAGAACTTCTTACGAACTGAATCACGTGTTTTCCCTAGTGTTTCCGCGATTTCATCCCAGTTAAGCCCCTCACGTTCAAGCTGAATCAAACCTTCGATGTCTTCGTTCTTCCAAGTCATTAGTTAGCAACCTCCGTGATTTCGTATTTAAACATTGCGCGTTCATCGCCGTTTTTGTAATAATAATTTTTACGGTGCAGTAAGTCGTTCAAGTCGTTCGAACGTAGTTCCACTAGTGGTACCCATACCAGCCGGCCTTTTTTCTTTTTAAACAACATCATGCGATTATAGATGTCGCCAGGCTCTACTGGTCCGTCACTTCGTTTAGCGGCGAGGGTCTCAATTGCTCTAGCATCGCGTTCGTCTTTTGCTGCTTCTTTCAATTCACTCAACGTTTCGAATGCGTGTCCGTTAGTTGCTAATTCGGCCGTGTCAGCCATACCACGTGTATTGACACAGTAATACTTCCCTTTGTACATAAACGTGATATAAAAAAATCCTTTTAATGATACAATTTCGCCTAGTTCGTACATATTAATCGGCCTCCTCAGTTTCGTAGCTTCCAGCTTGCAAAAAGAAATTCGGATCATTTACTAATTCATCGATTTCATCATCTGTGAATTTATTTTTGAAATATCCGTTTAAATTAGAAACAAAGTAATTACTGTTGATAGGATCGAAATTAAGATACAATCCATCCCCGCTTGATAATGACAATCCTTTGATTTTAACATGATGTTTTGTTAACCGTTTTGAAATTGGTGTTTTAGCGTATTCAACGGCGACCGAAAACATTTCAGATGTTGCTGGCGTATTATAGTTACAATCAATCCCATATTGCCGATCATTTGATATTGATAGCACATTACTATTATTACTGTCGAATACAAATGTAAGATTGCCAATAATCTCAATTGAATATCCCATTGCTTCTACTTTTTTGATAAATTCTTTAGTTTTCATTGGTTTCCTCCAAGTATTTCAGTTATTGTCGCGTGTAACATAACCCAATTTAATCTTTTTCATTGTAACCACCCCGTTAATTTGTCGTTGTCTAGTGTCCTCATCATTGCCATGGCTTGAGTTCCACCGGTTAGCCGTACGTATTCCGGGAAGAATATTGCCATACCCGGAACCGTGAACGTTTCACCGTCAGCACCTAAGATACATTTAAAGCCGTAATATTTAAGCTTCTGATAAGCTTGTGGTAAATCATACTCGATCGGAATAATCATTTAATTTCCTCCCATTACATCATCGCAACCATTAGCCCAGCAATTAAAGTGTACATCGTTAGCGCCTTTGCGAATCCGTGTTTATCATCTTCGAACGTCATAGATACGAACAGTACTATCAATACTAAAAATACGTAAGCTAACATTTAATTACCTCCGTCATCTAAAAACGAGCGATCGAACATATTAATCGGCTCAATCTGAACGTGTGAGTTTGGCTGCGTCTTGTCCAAGATAAAGAAGTCGTGCAACGCGTCATTGTAGTTCTTGTAAACCGCAACTCCTCGTTCGCCGTTCAATAACACATATACTAGCTCTTCCATGCCTGTACCGCCTTATTGTATGCGTCAATAAAACCGAACTGTGATTCACGGCCCAACTGTTTGAACCGCCATTTAAACTCGCTTCGCGTTAACGCGTGATATAAAAACTCTACCGGTTGCATTGGTACTGATTCGAATTCGCTGTGATAAACCGCCATAATGTCATCTACTAATTGCTGATAATCTGTTTTCATTTCCGTTTATGCTCCCATCTTTCTGGCTTGTTAATAATTTCATATGCACCGTTCTTAACGGCTTTGAGCCGCCGCATGACGTATGTAATTTTAACTCCGCCATCTTTACTAAAAATCGTTCGTAGTTCCCCCGGTGTAATCTCGTGGTTAAGCGTTCTCCTAACCATTTCATATTCGTATGTCGTCAACTCAATGTCAATGTCGCCATAGCATGGCTTAGCAAGTCGGTGCATTTTCTGCAAGTCCCTACCACGTACTGCTGTTAGTGTCTTGTATTTCTGTTCCATTTCTAACACGAACGCTAGTAGCTCTTTGTATTCTTTGCTAGCCATATTATGCGTAACTCCCCTCTAACTTGAATGGCAGGTGCGTGCGTTTAGCTACCTGTTTAGCGATGACGGCCGCGTTGTATTCGCTGTCTACTGTCAAGTAATCTTCTGTAAACACATTATCATCATCATCACGAGATTGTAATACGATCCCGTTAGCACCGTTTTCTGTGTAACAAGTTACTGATAGTTGGTGACGTTTAAGTTGGTACATAATGATCGTGCTATTAAATCGGTTTACGATATTTTTAATTTCCATGTTATAGCTTCCCTTCTAATTTAATCCTGTCATCTGCAATGCGTTCGTGCAAGCTGCCAAACGGACCGCCAAGCTTTCGCATTTGTTCTTCACAATCATACAATACCGACAACGCAATTTCAATATTATTTTTATCACATACCTTAATTAGTGTTTCTAGTAATTCAATCGATTCTAATAGCTTTGCATACGTCATAATAAGCGTCCTCCAATTCTTTACCGATGTCGACGCCATTGCGCTGTGCTCTGATTAGTTCCTCAATAATCTGTTGTGAGTTAAAATCATGCCTCCGCGAACGTTTTAACTTGCTTGGGTGGTTATAAGCGAATGCTTCAATTGATTTTAGTAAATCCATTTTTATTCCTCCGATAGTTCTGGGTTAGCGTGCACGTTGCCAGACACCTTAATTTCATTGCTAAAGTAATAGTCATTTACGCCGAACCCCTTGCTAGAAACACCCTTTGCAATCCATTTACCGTATACATAATTGCCTTTCTTAACTTCAAAAGGCTCACCGATATTTCTATCCGTGTACAACATAATTGGCTGTACCATATCGCCTTCGTAAACATCTTTGCCGTTCACATCTTTCAGGCCGGTAAACTGCTCCCAAACATAGTCATTAGGATCTAACATGCCTAAATCCTCACAGCAAATTAAATTTCCAAGCCTACCAGCATTCCCATCAATAAAATATTCGTTTTCATTTTTGTCCCATGCTCTAAACTTAATCATCGTCGCCATCTCCTTTATAAATAACTAGTGCTGACGGAAAAGGTGCAGAATCTCCACTAACTCCATCTACTTCAAATTTTAATCCGCCTCGCAAAAACTCAATTTCAGCATGATTGAAAATATAGTCATGCCAATAGCTAGTATCAGTTCTTGATGGAATCAGCATTACTAAAAACTGATCGCTTTTTAATTGTGTTTCAGATGCCTTTTTAACCCATAATTTCAATTCTCGACCATATGGTGGATTCAAAAATAGATTACCTGATAATTTTCCCCAATCTTGTTCCAATGAATTATCCTCACGAGTGAAATAATGGTCGCATTTAGCGTTGCCGTCACTTGCAGCTAAATCCCATTCAAAATTATATTTAGCATTTAATCGATCATAGAAATCTTGTGGCGTTTCCCAATCTTCTTTATTTGATGTAAATAGCGCCTTGTTAATCACATTTGCTTCCTCCTGTCTTTCTATATACTATATACTACTACTACTATTTTATAAGTCAATAGTTTTCGATAAAAAAAGCGAGAAACTTTTAAAAAGTCTCCCACTCGGTTAATTCTATACTGTTATTGCCGCCACCAGCGCTGCTGGTAGTGCCGATTCTAAAAACATTTTCTTAGCAAGTTCCTGATAATCATTTTCATCGTCTGATAGTGAACACGCTGCTAACCAGTTCATGAAAGTAATCAGCATAATGCAGCCAGCAGCCATTAATCTTCTAGTCATAGCGCACCTCCAAAAATAGTCATAAACGCCACAGTCACCGCAAGGTTTGCTGCTAACAATAGGAATGGACGGTTCTGTTTATGCTCAGCTACCGCAACCGCGTTAAAAGCTGTGATAAACGATATATATTCAATCATTGTCGCCAACCTCCTCAATTAGCTTATTGAGGTACCATGCGGCCTTCTTAAGGTCTTCTAAACGTTTTCCTTTGTACGGCGCACGGTCGATATACTTGTAGACATTGAACAGCAGTCCGCCTTGATAAGCATTCCAATCACTATCGTTTAAAAAATCCTTGATGATGTCGATCGTTTCACGTCCGCCATGGTTGTAGTGTGACGGGTGCTCTACAGCGTCGTTAGCGATATAATTATAGCTTTCTTTTTCTTCAGGCAAATGGTCGTGCAGGTATTTAATCGTTTCTGAAATGAGGTACGCGCAATCGCGAATCTTGCCGTCTTCAAGTAATACTGAATTATCTTTATTAATCCGGCTAACCTTGTGCCACGTACCATCAGAAAACGGTACCCAATCGTTCTCCTTAATCGACACCACCGAGCGGCATTTAGATGGAATAAAAACAGCGATTCTAAAACGCATATCTAGTGTGGTGTTGTTTTCCTTATCGACGTCATTGCCAAAACGTACGATATTACCATCTTCATCACGCATATAACGATTGACACAGCTTAAATATTCTCTGGCTTCGTCTACCAATTGTTTAGTTTCCAACGAGTTTGTCCCGTTCGCTTTAACCAGTAGTGTTTCACTTACCTTTGCTAAATTAAAATCATCGGCCCAAACCTCCCCGTGAATAGCTGGGGAAAATTCGTATTTATCCGTGCCAACGATGTTATACCACAACGTTCCTGGAACGTTAGAAACCGGTTCNCCGTCATGATTTCTATAAATTACCATTCTACTTGTCCTCCAGTTTTTTTAGTTCTTCCCGCACAATCCTAACCGCTTCTTCTCCAGAACGAGCCACGCCATAAATGACGTTTTTGTTCTTTAGCCCGTTAGCAAAATCGACTTGATCTTTACGCCGCCGGCCGATGTCGGTTTTTACCTCAATAAAGAATATCCGGCCATTATCTGGCTTGTAACCCATTAAATCAGGAAAGCCGGTTGGCAATCCGGTATTGAACCATCTTCCGTCAGACGTTTTAACCTTTCCGACGTTGGTTCTAAACACGATGTATCCAGCTTGTGCCAGCTTTACGCGAATATCATTTTGGATTGATTGCTCTTCTCCCATGATACTCATTCGATCACCTCATAATCCGCATTTGTAAACCACATGGCGGCAAACAATTCAGCCTTTGCACGGCTGCCAAAACGCTTAGCTTTTACTTTACGGCCGTCAACTTTGTACTTGCTTGACACATAGCCGACGTTATTAATTACAATAACATGGCTATGGTTAGTGTATTCTACCATTGAAGATAGAAAAGTTAAGTTGCTGCCTTTTATTTCGAAACAACTATCTGTATCGCAACTTTCAGAAACTTTAACGATTCCTTCTTCTGGGTAATAATCTCTTGATATTCCAAACGCGCTTCTATATGGTTCACTATAATACTGGCGAATGACATCAAACGNCTTAAACTTAACGACGTCACCAACTTTAATCTGCGGACAAACTGTTAGCACATCCTTGCATTTAAAGTCGTATCCGTCTTCAAAGTAGCCATCAAACGCCAGCCGACGTTTAACCTTACCAGATACTCCATTTTTCAACAGTACGATGTCACCATCGTTAAAATGACATTCCGTCATAAAGAATAGCCCCCTTTTTAAGTTTGAGTTTACCATATCGATTACACTTCAAGTGTAATAAATAGTTCAAGTCGTTGTTCTTTAAAGCATCAACATCAACCCAAACACGTTTACCGCACTTTTTGCTACATAAAATCATGTAATTACCATCGAGGAGTTCTTCTTCGAAGATGTCTCCAAGTTCCGCATTTTCTGGTTTGTTGGCTACGTGTAAATAAAACGCCGGTAAGTCAATCGGACTACCTGTTGCTTCGTGAAGTTCTTCTAGCGTATCATATCCAGTTTTACAACTAGCCATTAGCGCCATATTCCCAACTCCCTTAGGCGTATCGATGTAAAATTTTCCCTTATACTTAAAAATAATATAACTTATTCCAAGGGATGATAGAACTTTTCCTTGACTATATATCATATATTTCACAGCCCTTTCGAATTGATGACTATAATATACTACTACTACTCGTAACTGTCAATATAAAACTTTGAAACAATAATCATAATTAACGAAAATGTCGCCATGCTGTAATCGTGCGTCAAAACGCCGTATACAGTATTAATCATTTGCGTTACGAGCACGAACCACCATACATATTTCATCATTTACCACCTGCCATTTTATATAATCTGTAAATGTAAGGCAACTTTTTTCCTAATTCACTGGCGAACGCATGTAACTCGCTTGACGATATATAACCGCCGTTCGCAACAACTCGCCGACGAATCGCTGCGTTAATCGGCCGTCGTACATTGCCAGTGTTCGTAATCTTACGCGCCCTGAATTTATTATACAGCTCGATCAGGCTATCTTCACCCGTGATAACGCGCTTGGCAATTTCAATCATTTCAGCTTCTTCAATCTCTTTTTTTCCCTGTTCAGTCCGTGGATCCGGCGCCGGCTTGGGTGTGCCACAGTACGGACAGCAATTGTCTTTCCAGTCATAGAATACCTGATAGCACGCTTCACACGTGTGTATGTCAGGTGCGTCAACGTCGTTCTTTCGTTTTTTGCCGGTCAACGACCATTCGCGGTCGTCATCTGGTAAGCCGAAGCGCATGTAATTACCAACATGGTCGATGATAATCGCTTGCTTGCCATCAACGTACCGCATGCAACGCATAGACTGTTGTAAATACAGTACTAGCGAAGCGGTTGGCCGACACATAATCACGACTTCACAGTTAGGGACGTTAAAACCTTCGGATATTAAATCGTTGTTACATAGCACCTTTAACTTTCCATCCCTGAAATCATTGATTATCTGGTCACGTTCAAATTGTGGCGTCTTGCCATCAACACTAGCAGCACTAACGCCAGCTTCTCTAAACGCCTTAGCGTAATCCTTAGCGTATTCTACCGAGTGCGCGTATAAGATTGCCTGCTTGCCGTTAACGTTCTTTATATACGAACTAACGGCGTCTCCGAATATCTTACTGCCTAGGACTTCGTCAATCGACGCCTTGTCATACTCTCCGCGTGTCTTTTTGAATCCTTGCAGCGTTTGTGGCGCGTAGTACGTGAACGGTGCCAGTCGCTTATGATCAATCAGCCATCTTACTGACGGCCCTTCTATCATCGCTGGGTAAATGTCATCAAACCCTTGTCCGTTCATACGCCATGGCGAACCGGAGAACCCGAGCCGTGGCACATCATCATAATAATCTAAAATATCAGTGTAGGTCTTAGCACGTGTATGTTGTGATTCGTCGATAATAATCAGGCTAGGACGCGGCAACGTAGCAAGCCGGTTTTTGACCCGGCCGACTGTCATAACGGTAGTGTAATCCGAATCAACCCCCATTTCGTTAAATGTGTCTACAATCTGATTAACAAGCTCTTGACGGTGGACGGTAAATAGTACGTGTTTGTGGTTAGCTGTCGTTAGACGAGCGATTTCACCTATCATAACCGATTTCCCAGAACCTGGCGGGCTAACGATTAATACGCCGTTGTTACCGTGCCGCAGTTCTTCACGAGTGCCATCAACAATGCGCTGCTGATAGTCGTACAGTTTAAACATTAATATCCCTCCATACAATAAAAGCCCCGATATACGGGGCCTGTTAAATTAGAACGGTAAGTCATCTTTCTTTTCTGCGGTTGCGTTCGCTGGTTTCACTGAAGATACAGCAATCTTACGGTTTACATTACCCTTGTACTTGTCATCGTAAAGTTTAACAGCAACTTCGTAGTTAGCCATTTGCTTAACATAGTATTCAAAGAACCCATCTAAATTGCTCATCGCTTTTTCTAACGCTTCCGGCGAAACCGCGCCAGCTTCGAATGCGTCCTTGATCCGGAACGATACTTGCGTTTCCGTCTTTTCTGGATCCTCGTTAACAAACATTGTATCAGTTAAGATATATTCACTGTTGTTAGCCTTAACCTTGTACCAGAAACGATATACTTCGTACTGTTCTTTGATCGTATCATGCTTAATACTTACTAACTTGCCTTTATAAATCCCTGTGTTAAGTTCTTCATTACCAAATGGTACCTGCTTAGCTGCGTTCTTTACCTTATCTAATAAACTCATTTTAAAATTCCTCCCAGTTATAAATTAACCTAATTTTTCAATAATAGACTTGATTTGTGATTCTTTTTCTTTTTTTAGTGGACTATTCAATAAATTAAAGTAGCTTGATGTTAGGATTCCTAACTCACCGGCGATCTTCCAAGCCGGAACGTTCTTACTTTTGGCTAAGTCTCTGATTTCTTGGTTCGCGTGTTCCATTAGATAACCCCTTTTCGCTTTAATAACTTAATGAGTAATACAATTAGTGTAACCCCTGCTGCTAATGCAATCAAGTAAGGCAGTGCCGCGATTGCCATTCCAATAATAAAACTAATTACTAATGCAAATTTGATAAACCACCACATATTAGTTACCGGCTTTCTTTAATTGTTTGCGCAACGCCAATCCGGCGATCACGATTAATGTAATTCCGATAATGTAAGGCAATGCCTTAACCATTAATGCAATTAACACCGATGTAATTATCATAAACTTAAATAACTTTTTCATTTCTTGACCCTCCCGAGGTTTCTTTATATTTGATGATTATTATATTACTACTACTACTTTTAGTTGTCAACTCTTTTTAATCATTTAAATCTTCTTCTTTAACAAATACGCCGTTAATTGTTTTACCCTTACGGTTAGCGATTACGTCGTACGCGTCTTCTAGTGCTTTATCCGGATCGATACCGCATTGTAAGGCTAGAATGATAACCGTAACCATTGTATCGCCGATGCTGTCATATAATTGCGGGCCGTTATGCTTGTTATGTGCTTCGGCCAACTCACCAACTTCCTCAACGACTTTAAGCAACTGCTTGTCTGCGTTTTCGTGATGTAAAATATCGCGTTCATTGGCCCAATATTCTAACATCTTAGTTGTTTTTTGCATTATACTCATTCTCCTCTTTCGCCATTTCGATGTACTTTTCCAAAAATTCGATTTCCTGTTCAGCCGTCATCTTTTCAACGATTTCCGTTTCGCGTTCGTCATAGTCTAGTACAAGGTCGCCGAGCGTAAACAGCTCGTAAAGCGGAAAACGCGTGTTTTCGACAACTACCGCCTTGTTATATAGACGTTCTAACATGTCAATCTGTTCTTGGGTCATAAGATAAAATCCTCCTTGAATGTTTCTTCTAACATCGTTATCGAAGCAACCAAGCACTTAGTTAACCGTTTTGGCTCGTTGTCTTCTGCTGGTGTTTTGATTGAATAGTAATATTTGCCATCTCTGTAAATTTTGTACTCAGCAATCGGTAACCAATCATAATCATAGATCGTTTCAATCCCGCCGCCTTTACTATCAAGTTCAAACTCTGTGTTAAACGTATTTATTACCTCCCTTTCTATGGTTATTATATTACTACTACTACTATTTCGTGTCAACACTTTTATTAAATAAATAAAAAGACACCCATTAAGGTGTCTAATCGCATATATTAAAGCTTTCCGGCGTCCCAACGCTTTGAAAAACGTTCTACTTCTTCCGGTTCAATCTGTGAAACTGATAAAATTTCAGCCGCTAAATCTTCGTCGTTGTCTTCCTGAGCGCGCTTTAAAGCCCAGTAAGTAATGTTGTTGCGTGTTCCCGGTTCTGCCGTCTTAACACGTTCTAACAGACCTGTTTTGTCGCTGTGTGGCAATCCTACCATTGGCCGCTTGTAATTAATCGTGATGTTAGTTCCGCCTACATAGAAACGATGTGAGATGCTAAATCCTGACGGATCTACATTGTCTCCTAACTGTTTAGCGATTGCTTGCGCGTTCGCCTTATAATTATCATCGTCGGTTGATTCGATGCCTGGGATTAAGATACGATAACGCAACTTATCAGGAGTGCTTGAACTTGTTTCATAAGCCAGATAATCATATGGTAGTTCGATTTCATCTAATGACTTGAATTTACTATCATCAACATCAATAACAACACCGGTTGCGCCATCAATGCTATCAAGTGTCGCGTCTTTGCCCGTGAAGAACGCTAACAACGGTTGTTCCTGCTTAGGTGTATCAGCAGATGCTTTGATGTTGTCGGCAAACCGCGAGAATGACGTCTTAACCGTGCCAACGTTCTTAGTGTCGGTAATTCCTGTCATCATGCGAATTTCGAACTCATCGAAGTTAGCTTGAACCGGAAGTGAAGTGCTACCGTAAACAGCATTTTTGACGTCTTCTGCGAACATTTCAGCCGGATATCCGTACATCGTTGCACCATCGGCCGTAAAGTTCTTAGGCTTTGACTGATTACGTTTGAATCGGCGCATAGCTTCGGCACCAAACACTTGAACTAACATCTTGTTAGACGCGCCGCCATTGCTAACGATGTATTCTTTGATGTCTTTATATTGTTCTTCTTGCGTTTCGGTCCACTTGTTGCGGTAACTAGCCTCGATCAATCGGCGAGTTGGCTTGCCAACGTGAGCCATAATGTCGGCTGGATCTAAGTCGTGCAGTTCGCCAAGTTCTTTACGCGTGAACTTAGGCATGCTGTTATCTAAGCGCAATAAGATGATACGCTTGCTTACTTGCGGCTTGCTGTAAAACTCTTCTTCGTTGTTGGTGGCAATAACTGAACTACCTTTAAATGTCATCACGCCACGTTCACCACTGCTAGCTGTAACGTTTCCTTGCTTTTCGTTCATAAAGTTCTTAATAAAGTCTTCACTAACTGGTGCGTCTTCGTTATCATCATCGGTGATGACAAGAAATTTATCAGCGACTTGTTTATTCCACGTTCCGGCGTCGAAGCTGAACCGCCCACGTGCTGGCATGATTACCGAAGCTGAACCATATAACGCGTCAAGCGCACCTGTGATGATACTTTTACCACTGCCGGGCGCAAAACCAAGCATGAGGTGTTTCTTAACGTCGCCACGCTCGTCGTCGGTGTTGGTAAAAGGATAGTTCATGATATCAGACCATACGCCAGGCCACAACTCGCCTTCGAGCCATTTTATATACTTTTCAAGTGCTGCGTTTGGACGGTAGTTGTAAATTGCGTCCGGATACATCGATTCCAGTGAATATTTATCCTTAGCAACGTACTTAACAACATCGTGCAACAATTCACCGGCTTCTTCGGTAGCCTTATGTTGCCGCGGGTCGGCAGCGTCACGAATTAAGTCAACCGTTTGGTCGATCGTGTATTCATGGTTACGATACTCGAACCGTCCAATAACACTTTCTCCCAGACGTTGTGCCTGTGTCACTTCGACTTCTTCGCCAACCTTTTNAAGTGCCATATACGTTTTATCTTTATCGCTGCCATGTTCTCCTATTAACGCTTTATATCCATGAAAAATACGTGCTTGCATATCGCGTGTGTTAGATTCCTTTAATAAATCAATTAACCGTTCGCGTCCAAACTCTTCTAACTGTGTCATATGATCGTGTCTCGCTTTCTAATATTCTCCCTTGTAATTACACTCAACCTATATCAAAACTCCTTACGCTTCGTTTTTGGCGTATTCAACGGCCTTCCAGTAGTCGCTGTTCTTAATTTTAGGCTTAGCAATCTTGTCAGCCAAGCGGTTCTTAATCACGCCACGACCGTCAGGGTTCATAACGACGTTATAGCCATCAAATCCATTTTCTGTGCGACTAACCAATTTAGCGTATCCAGCCACCGAATTAAACGCCTTGGCGTTCATGGCCGGTTCTTCTCTGTCTTCACTGGTTACTAACGACCATAGCGTGAATAATACGTCACCTTTGTAATGGATAGCCCACGTGCTGAACTTGGAAAGTAACGTTTGAAGCGTTCCATAAGCTGCACGACCGTCAGTGTTGCGTCCGACCTTTCCGGCTTGAATTGCTTCGACTAACGTCGTT
>FUFK010046530.1_pt1 | contig 148425 bp, 182 predicted proteins | sample 1021851 | NCBI WGS metagenome assembly FUFK01 (sample SAMEA51879418, study PRJEB19060) | metagenome | reverse complement strand
TTTTAGCAGTTGCTCAATCAAATTGTCATGTAGATATTAATGGCGGTGTATCACTTGGTATTGGTAATACTAGTGCCGCAGGTGATACTGGAATGAATGTAAAAGGTTGGTATAATGCAACAGCGCATAATAGTAATAGTTACCTTCATCTAAATACAAGTATGTGGGGTGGAGGATCACCTCACGGCAATAGTATGTATATTATGGGCGGATGGAAAGTAATGGCTCATCAATATGCTACAAATAATAGTTACGGTCAATGCACCGTTTTCTTCCACAACTGGAATGGTAACGTTGCATCTGGATTTAGTCAGACTTATGGTCCAGGTCCATGGACAGGTTGGATGTATGTATATGTAAATTCAAGTGGGTATGTTACAATAAGACTGCATGCTGGTACGTATAGAGCTTATTGGTTAGATTATTATCAAGCTCCACATTATCCAGCTAGAAATACATACGTAACAGCGGCAACATTTAGTAATAGCGCAACATTATAGGAAAATAAAATGACAATTGAAGAAGCAAAAGAAGCATTAGAAAAATTACCACCATTTCCAGAATTGGTTGAAGGAGATATAGTTTGGTATCCAGATGATACTGGACATAGATTTAAATGGGAAGGCGGCGAATGGGTATCATTTCCGGAATAAATAATATATAAATAGTAATATGGCAAAACCAAATAGCAGAGCAACATTAATTTCATATTGCAAACGTGCATTAGGCCACCCTGTGATTGAAATAAATGTAGATGATGATCAGGTAGATGACAGAATTGATGAGGCTTTTCAGTTTTATCAAGAGTATCATACTGATGCTTTGGAAAAAGTTTACCTAAAGCATTTAGTTACCAAGACTGATCAGGCTAATGGATATATTACAATTCCTGATTTAGTTACTAATGTTGTAAGACTTATGCCATTAAATGAATCTGAACTAACAAACAATATGTTTGATGTTAGATATCAGGTTATGCTAAATGATATGCACAATCTAGGATTTATGGGTCAAATGTATGACTTTAAAATGAAGATGAATCATTTAGCAATGTTAGATATGATACTAGATGCTGATGAAAAACATGTAGATTTTAATAGACATCAAAATAGATTACATGTTCATATGGATTGGGCTAATGATACAAATACACCAGATGATGTTACAATAGCGGTTACTGTTGTTGGTGGAAAATTTTATTTTGATGGTTCACTTACACCAAATAAAACCTTATCAATCGGTTCAACCATTACCTTTGATCAATCAGATGCGTCAAATACTGGTCACTTACTTAAACTTAGTACTACAGCAAATGGTACTCATGGTGGTGGAAGTGAATATACAACGGGAGTTACTATCGCAGGTACACCAGGATCGGCTGGCGCTAGTACAAAATTAGTAGTAACTGAAACTACAGCAACATCACTATATTACTATTGTAATGTTCATAGCGGAATGGGTAATACCGGATTACTTACATCTCAATTGACGGATGGAACTTTTACATATTTGGTAGTTGAATGCTATAGAATAGTAGATCCAGATACATTTACTGATGTATATAATGATTACTATTTAAAACGTTATGCTACTGCTTTACTTAAACATCAATGGGGTACTAATCTATTAAAATTCGAAGGTATGCAAATGCCAGGTGGAGTTACCTTTAACGGTAGGCAGATCTTTGATGATGCAAGAGATGAAATCGAAAAGCTTACTGAAGAAGCTAGGCTTAATTGGGAAGATCCTATCGATTTTTATACGGGGTAGATTATGCCTAGGAATGTATACTTTTCTCAGGCCGTAAGATCCGAACAAAATCTTTACGAAGATTTAATAATTGAATCTTTAAAAATATATGGCCAAGACATCTATTACTTACCGAGAGAAATAGTAAGTACTGATGATTTATTGGGTGAAGACAGAGCATCTAAATTTGATGATGCCTTTATGATTGAAGCATATATTGAAGGTACTGAAGGCTTTGAGGGTCAAGGAGATTTATATTCTAAATTTGGTTTAGAAGTTAGAGATGAAGTTAACTTTGTAATATCTAGAAGAATATGGGATAGGTATGTTGGAATAGATGCTGATTCTGAAAGACCTCAAGAAGGCGATTTAATATTTCTACCATTATCTAATAAATTCTTTGAAGTCATGTTTGTAGAACATGAGCAGCCATTCTATCAATTATCTAATTTACCTGTTTATAGATTACAATGTGCTCTATATGAATACAATGATGAAGACTTTGATACTGGTGTTGCATTAATAGATCAGGTCGAAGTTACAGATTCTTATCAAGTTACTTTAGAATATTCTACTACAGGAGGTAATCATTTAGAACAGGGTGAAAGGGTTACACAAAATCTTACATTTGATGAAAGCGATAATCCTTTAACTAGCGTTTTTGGTACAGTACAAGTCATAGATAAAGTATCAAATACTGGAGGTAGAATACAAGTATCTAATATTGGAGTAACTGGAGTTGCTGAAGCTAGAGATTTTGTTGTTTCATCTACTCTTACATTAACTGGAACTGAATCAACTAACACAGTTACTATAACAAAAGTTTATGATATAGGAGATAATAGTCCTTTTGTAGATCCTACTGATAGTCAAGCATCAAATATAACATTTGAAGTAGAAGCTGATGGATTCCTTGACTTTACAGAAACTAACCCATTTGGAGATCCATCGGATACGTACTAATGTTTGGAAGCCATTTTTATCACGCAACCGTTAGAAAGTCAGTAGCCGTCTTTGGTACTCTTTTTAATAATATTACTGTCATAAGAAAAGATGGCAGCGGTGGAATATTGAACCAAGTAAAAGTACCATTGGCTTATGGTCCTAAACAAAAGTTTTTGTCAAGGCTAAATGAAGATTTAGATAACCAATCATTAGCTTTAAAAATGCCTAGGATGGCTTTTGAAATAACTAACTTAGATATTGATTTAAATCAAAAACAAAATAAGAGAAATAAAATCACTAACGCAAGTAGTGATTCTCTAAAAAGGGATAAGATAGATTTTCAAGTTCCATATAATATAGGTATGGAACTAACTATAATGGCTAAAAACCAAGATGATGGTTTACAAATACTAGAACAAATTATACCATTCTTTCAACCCGATTATACCGTATCAATTAAACCTATTGATGGTTGGACATCATTTACACAAGATGTTCCAATTGTTTTAAACTCTGTAGCATTTAATGATGATTATGAAGCTGACTTTATGACACGTAGAGTATTAACTTATACTTTAGGATTTACTATGAAAATGACATTTTATAGTTCTAAAGGATCTCAAGCTGTTATTAAAGAAATTGATATTGATTATATAAATCAAAATAATACAGTAGAGCAATTCCAAAGTGTTCAATATAAAGTTGATCCAAATACTGCTGTTGAATCAGATACTCAAGTTACTGGTACACCAGGATCTGGTCAATATAGAATAGTAACAACAACAGATTTTATTAACTTTCCAGAGACTGGTACAATTATTTTGCCTGCATCCATTAGTGGTACATTTAGTGTAGGTGAAATCGTAACTGGTGGAACATCAGGAACTACTTTTAAAATTGGAACATTTACTCCTATAGTTGAAAGTGGTGGTATAGTTAGACACACAATTGGATTCAATAGTGCAAATGGATACTTACAACCTGGTGAAACATTAACTGGTGGAACATCAAACGCAACAGCAACATTGACAAGTTACGTTTAAAAATAATTATGGATAAAAAACAACAAATATCTGATAGGCTTGCAAAAAATTTGCCGCAAAAGAATAAAAATGATGTGCAAAAAATTCCTGTAGATATTAAAGACATAAAAGATGATTATGAGTTTTCAAGAGAAACTTATAAGGATCTTATACGTACCGGTACTTTATCAATGGATGCTATGGCAGAATTAGCACGTGAATCTGAGCATCCAAGAGCTTTTGAAGTGCTATCAAATCATATCAAAAATATGGGTGAAGTAACTGATAAATTAATGAAGTTACAAAAAGCCAAAAAAGATCTTAGCCAAGATAACGACAGACAAGTGACTAATAATAATGTATTTGTTGGAAGCACATCAGATTTACAAAGAATGCTGATGAATAAGGATAATATAATAGATGTCGAGCCAAATAAAGAATAACGAGTTTGGTTATTTAGGTAATCCATCAGTAAAAAGAGACGGTGTAGAATCTCAATTTACTAAAGAACAAATACTCGAGTATAAAAAATGTATGGATGATCCCGTATATTTTGCTCAAAAATATGTTAAAATTATTTCCCTTGATGAAGGATTAGTACCTTTTGAATTATATCCTTATCAAAGAGATATGTTTAAACATTTTAACGATAATAGATTTAGCATAGTATTAGCATGCAGACAAAGTGGTAAATCAATATCTTCTGTTGTATATCTTTTATGGTATGCGTGTTTTCATCCAGAAAAAACTATTGCAATATTAGCTAATAAAGGCGCAGTAGCTCGTGAAATGCTAGCACGTATTACTTTAGCATTAGAAAACTTACCGTTCTTTTTACAGCCGGGGTGTAAAGCTTTAAACAAAGGTTCAATTGAATTTAGTAATAATAGTAGAATTATTGCAGCTGCTACATCAGGCAGTTCAATAAGAGGTTTATCTATTAACTTACTTTTCCTAGATGAGTTCGCGTTTGTAGAAAATGATGCACAGTTTTATACATCCACATATCCTGTAGTATCGGCTGGTAAAGAAACACAAATTATTATATGTTCTACAGCAAATGGTGTTGGTAATGTTTATCATAAACTTTGGGAAGGTGCAGTAACTGATACTAATGAGTTTAAGCCATTTAGAGTAGATTGGTGGGATGTACCAGGTAGAGACGAAAAATGGAAACAAACTACTATAGCAAATACATCCGAGCTGCAATTTGAACAAGAATTTGGTAATACATTTCATGGCCGAGGAAATACTTTAATTGCAGCAAATCATTTATTAGCTCAAAAAGCATATGATCCTATCGAGTACATGGAAAACGTATATGTTTATAAAAAGGGAAAACATAAACATGACTATATAATGACAGTTGACGTTGCAAAAGGTAGAGGCCAAGATTATAGTACATTTACAATTATTGATATATCTACAGAGCCTTTTGAACAGGTATGTGTATTTAGAGATAATAATATATCACCTATGCTTTTACCTGATTTAATATACAAATATGCTAAGATGTATAACGATGCTTACATCATAGTAGAATCGAATGACCAAGGGAGTATAGTATGTAATGGTTTATATTATGATTTAGAATATGAAAATATGTTTGTTGAATCAGCTGTAAAAGCTAATGCTATTGGCGCAACTATGACACGACGAGTAAAACGTATTGGTTGTTCTACTATAAAAGATTTAATTGAACAAAAAAAGTTATCTATATATGATGCACAAACCATAATTGAAATGACTACCTTTGTATCAAAGGGAAATAGTTTTATGGCATTAGCTCCAAACCATGACGATTTAATGATGAACTTAGTACTATTTGCATGGTTTACTACAACAGATATATTTCAATCAATTACTGATATTGATATGAAAAATTTGTTGTATAAAGAACAGCTAAAAGCAATTCAAGATGATATGATACCATTTGGATTTATAGAAAATGCTGTTGATGATAAACCAAAATATGAAAAAGATAATGAAGGAAACTTATGGTTTGAAGATAACACATATAATACGGGGCGTTTCTAGAGTTTATTTATATTATAAATAATAACGATTGAATAAAAAACCGTATTATGTTAACTTAATATATAAACCTTAATGAGAGGATAAAGCGATGGCATTTCAAGTATCACCAGGAGTTCAAGTCAAGGAAATTGATGCGACTTCAGTAGTACCCGCTGTTTCTACCAGTGTTGGTGGATTCGCTGGGTCTTTTAATTGGGGACCTGTAGAACAAGTTGTAACTGTTGGATCTGAAAAAGAACTAGCAGCAGAATTTGGTTCGCCCGACGACAATACAGCTTTATATTTTTTAACTGCAGCATCATTCTTAAAATATGGTAATGCACTTAAAGTTGTTAGAGCTGCTAGTGGACATAAAAATGCCACAGCCGACGGAACTGGTTTACTAATTAAAAACGATGATGATTATGTAGACAATAGCTATAATACCGGTGCTGGATCTGTAGGACAATGGGCTGCAAAATTCCCAGGAATCTTAGGAAACAGTATAAAGGTAGAAACAGTTACCGCTGATATTACTGACTCAAACTTTAATGCATGGCAGTATAAAGGTCAGTTCGATGGAAAACCAGGTACATCTGATTTTGCGTTGAATCTAGGTAAGGGAGCAAGTTTTAATGATGAAGTTCACGTTATCGTCATAGACGAAGATGGACTAATCACGGGTAATGCAAACACAGTACTCGAAACTTTTTCCTTTATGTCAATAGGTTCAGATGCAAAAGCAAATGATGGAACATCTAATTACTATGTAGATGTTATTAACGCTGGTTCAAACTATATCAGATGGATGGATCATAATACATCATTACTTTCTGCAGGTAGTGCACTTTCAGGACTATCTAGCTTATCAGGAACTTTAACGGCTGTAGATTCCGACAGTTTATCTGGCGGAACAGATGACAATGCTCCAACAACTGGAGAATTGGCAACAGCTTATGATCTTTTAGAAGATTCAGAAACAGTAGATGTAAATTTACTATTTGCTGTACCTGATGCAAATGGCGCGAACACAATAGCAAATGATCTTATAGCAATTGCAACAGCAAGAAAAGATTGTATGGCTTTTGTTTCACCACCTATTGCAGATTCACAAGGATCGGCAACACCAGCAGCAGATGTTGCAACATTTGCAGCTACGTTGACTTCTAGTTCCTATGGATCATGTGATTCAGGAGCTCTTTACGTATACGACAAGTATAATGACGTATATCGTTATATTGGAGCTGCAGGTCATGTTGCAGGACTTTGTGCTAATACAGACAGCGTAGCTGATGCGTGGTTCTCACCGGCTGGTGTAAACCGTGGACAGTTACTAGGTGTAACTAAACTAGCATATAATCCTAAGCAGGCTGATAGGGATACTCTTTATAAAGCAAGAGTAAATCCAATTGTATCACTTCCTGGTCAAGGAACAATTCTCTTCGGAGATAAAACACTATTAAGCAAACCTTCTGCATTTGATCGTATCAATGTGCGAAGATTGTTTGTCACATTAGAAAAAGCAATCTCAACTGCGGCTAAAGCACAGTTATTTGAATTCAATGATGAGTTTACAAGAGCTCAGTTCAAAAACTTAATTGAGCCATTTTTGAGAGACGTGAAAGGGCGTAGAGGACTAACGGATTTCCTAGTTGTCTGCGATAGTACTAACAACACAAGTCAAGTAATTGATGGTAATGAGTTTGTAGCTGACATTTTTGTTAAGCCTGCAAGGTCAATTAACTTCATTACATTGAACTTCGTAGCAACAAGAACTGGGGTCGAGTTTACCGAGATCGCCGGTACTTCAGCGTAATAGGAGGACATCATGGCAATATTAGGAGTAGATGATTTTAAATCTAAACTGACAGGTGGTGGAGCTCGAGCTAATTTATTTAAAGCAACAGTTAACTTCCCTAGTTATGTAGCCACATCAGATGTGGAATTAACTTCTTTTTTATGTAAAGGAGTTCAAATTCCTTCATCAGTGATTGCACCTATTACCATTCCATTTAGAGGCAGACAGCTTCAAATGGCTGGAGATAGAACATTCGAACCATTAACATTGACAGTGATCAATGACGCTAGCTTTGTAGTTAGGAATGCGTTTGAATCTTGGGCTAATGGTATTAACAACTTTGCTGAAAATACTGGTCTTGCAAATATGAATGATTATATTTGTGATGTAGTAGTTGAGCAGCTAAATAAAGCTGGTGAAACTACTAAGACCTATGATTTCCGTGGATGTTGGCCTTCAAATATTTCAACTATCGATCTTAATTACGATACTGAAAATACTATTGAAGAATTTACCGTTGAACTACAAGTTCAGTACTGGGAATCTAACACCACTACTTAGTGGTATAAATATTAGATGAGGGGAATTAATTTTCCCCTCTGATAATATGGAGATATAATGGCAGATTTTTTCGGATTCGAAATAAAGAGAAAAACTAAAGCACAAGATCTTGTGTCTATTGTGCCTAGCACTGATAATGACGGTGCGGGTGTTATAAACTCAGGTGGCCACTTTGGCGCATACCTAGATTTAGATAACGATAAAGCACAAAATGAAGTAGAACAATTGCTTAAATATCGTGATGTTGCTTCACAGCCAGAATGTGATGCGGCAATAGAAGATATTGTAAATGAATCTATTATAGGTGACCATGATGAAGCACCTGTAAATATTATTCTTGATAAATTAGAAATATCTGATCAAATGAAGGATATGATTAGAGAAGAATTTGATAATATATTGTCACTAATGAACTTTAATCAATATTCTCATGACATATTTAGAAAATGGTACATTGATGGTAGGTTACCATACCATGTTATCATTAATGAAAAAAATCCAAAAGCTGGTATAAAAGAATTACGTTACATAGATCCTATTCAACTTAGAAAAGTAAAAGAAGTAGAAGAAAAACAAGATCCAAAAACCGGCGCAAAAATTATTGTAAAACAATCTGAGTATTTCTTATTCCAATCTAATAAGATGAATACTGCAGAACAAGGATTAAAAATACATCCTGATGCTATTATATATTGTACATCAGGTATGTTGGATCCTGGAAGAAAAAGAATTTTATCGTATCTGCAAAAAGCGATTAAACCAGTAAATCAACTTAGAATGATGGAAGATTCTCTTGTAATCTATAGAATTTCAAGAGCTCCAGAACGTAGAATATTTTATATTGATGTAGGTAACTTACCTAAGGGCAAAGCTGAAGAATACCTACGAAATATTATGAGTCAATATAGGAATAAATTAGTATATGACGCTGCCACCGGAAACATCAAGGACGATAAGAAACATATGTCAATGCTCGAAGATTTCTTCTTACCGCGTAGAGAAGGTGGTAGAGGTACAGAGATCTCGACCTTACCAGGAGGAGAAAACCTCGGACAAATTGATGACATCATATACTTCCAGAAAAAATTATACAGGTCCCTTAATGTACCAATTAACAGGCTCGAGCAAGAAGCTCAGTTTAGTTTGGGAAGAACCACAGAGATATCTAGGGACGAGGTAAAGTTTAAAAAGTTTATTGATAGACTTAGAAAAAGATTTTCAGATGTGTTTATGCAAACACTTAAAACTCAATTATTATTGAAAGGTATTATCACTAATGGTGATTGGGATGACTGGAAAGAAAGTATTGTATTTGATTTTATTGAAGACAACTACTTTAGCGAACTTAAAGAATCAGAAATGATTCGTGAAAGGTTCGAATTACTTGGTTCAGTGGATGAATATGTTGGTAAATATATCTCTAATGAATGGGTAAGAAAAAATATTTTACGTCAGACAGACGAAGATATTGAAGATATTAATAAACAGATAGAAAATGAACCCTCTGATGAGGATGATTTGGACGTCTAGAAAATTAAAATATTATAAATATATAGTACAAGAGGATTGAAATGAGTGTAGAAACTTTAATTAATAACCTTAAAGACGGCGATAATGTAGCCGCCAATAAGGCTTTTTCGTCTGTGATGGGCGAAAAATTAAGAGCTGCTATAGATGCAGAAAAAATAAAAGTGGCATCTTCAATAGGTAAACCAGTTATTGAAGAGCCAGAAATAGAAGAAACAGAAGAAGTAGATACTGAAGAGGTTTAAATGAAACTTATATCTGAATACGTTGATAGCAATTTACATGTTTTAGCCGAAGCTGATAACAAAGGCGAAAAAAAATATGTTATTGAAGGCGTATTCATGCAGGCCGATAAGAAAAATAGAAACGGTCGTATCTATGAAAAAGAGATTTTAGAATCTGCTGTCAATAAGTATGTTGATGAGCAGGTTTCACAAGGTAGAGCTGTTGGAGAATTAAATCATCCAGAAGGACCAACAGTAAACCTTGACAAAGTTTCTCATAAAATCACGGAACTTAAATTTAAGGGAAGTGATGTTTATGGAAAAGCATCAATTCTTAAAACCCCTATGGGGCAAATCGTAGAAGGTTTGCTTGAAGGTGGAGTTAAGCTTGGTGTATCTAGTCGTGGTATGGGAACTCTTGCTAACAGAGGTGGAGCAATGTACGTGAAGGATGACTTCATGTTGGCTTCCGTTGATATAGTTCAAGATCCATCCGCTCCATCAGCGTTTGTTAATGGAGTTATGGAAGGGGTTGATTGGATTTGGAACAACGGTATCCTCGAGCCGCAAGAAATTGAAAAAATTGAGACTGAAATAAAACGTACTCCTTCGAAGCATTTAGCAGAAGCGGAGATCAAAGCGTTTAAAAATTTCCTCTCTAAACTTTAACTAACTTTTAACTAAGAGGTACATGTTATGTCTATGACAGACGAAATTAAAAAAGTAGTTGCTGAGGGTCTAGAAGACGAATCAGTAGACAACGTATCTGAAGTTTCTGAGGAAGTCGAAGAGGAAGTTGAAGTTACATCAGAAGAGTCTTTAGACGAAATGGATCATGGCAAAAAGAAAAAAGTAAATGCCAAGTATCATAAGGAAGAAGAAGACGAAGAGGAAGATGATGAGGATGTCGATGAGGCTGCTCACGATGACGATGACGACGACGATGAAGACGAAGTCGAAGAAATCGCAATTCCTAAAACTAAAGCTGGTGTAATTAACGCTGCTCTTGATCTACTAAAGAAAGCGAAGAAGGACGAAGCGCAACAGTTGTTTCAAAAGATGGTAAAAATGTCTGAGTCAGAAGACGAAGGTGGAATGGTTGCTAAAGGATCTAGAATCACTAAAAAGATGCCTGATCCTAAAACTAAACCATCAAATGCTTCAGCTAAGATGGAAGATGCTGACTGGAACGAAGATTTAGATCTTATCGTTGCAGAAGAAGCTACGCTATCAGATGGATTCCGTGATAAAGCTGGTGCTATCTTCGAAGCTGCTTACAAATCAAAAGTAAGTGCAGAGATTGATAGGTTAGAATCAGAATATGCGCAAAATCTTGAATCAGAAGTTAGTGATATCCAAGAAGGACTAGTAGAAAAGGTAGATTCATATCTTAACTATGTAGTTGAAAATTGGATGAAAGAAAATGAAGTTGCTGTACAACAAGGTCTTAGGACTGAAATTGCAGAGCAATTCATGGAATCACTACAAACTGTGTTCAAAGAACATTACATTGAAGTTCCAGAAGGTAAAGCTGACTTGATTGACGATTTAGCTGATCAAGTAACTGAGCTGGAAGAGCAACTCAATAAAACCACAGAAGATAATATCCAATTACACGAGAAGGCTCAATCTTTTGAAAGAGCTGATATCGTAAGGAGACAATCTTCGGGCTTGGCAGTAACAGAAGCTGAAAAGCTAGCTTCATTAGTAGAAGATGTAGAGTTTGATGATGCTGAAACTTTCGAAATGAAGGTTAAGACCATTAAGCAATCATACTTTGAAAAGGAAATAGTTGAATCAGTTGATGAAGCTGATGCATTAGTAGGGAATGAAGAGTCTACAATAGAAACTTCAGACACTATGGCTGCATATACTCAAGCTATTAGTAAACACATTAAATAACTCATAAACTTATAGGGGTAACTAAAAATGTTTAGTGCAGACGAAAAACTAATGGAGAAATGGTCTCCAGTATTGGAGCATCAAGATGTTCCAAGTATCGATGATCGATACAGAAAGGCTGTTACTGCAAGACTTCTTGAAAACCAAGAAGTTGCTCTAAGAGAAGAAAGAGTACAACAAAGTTTTGGATCGTTGAATGAGGCAGCTCCTGCTAACTCAACTGGTACCAACATTGCTAACTTTGATCCAGTACTTATTTCTTTAGTTAGACGTGCAATGCCTAACCTTATTGCTTATGATATCGCCGGTGTTCAGCCTATGTCTGGACCAACTGGTCTTATCTTCGCAATGAAATCCAAGTACTCTACTCAGGGCGGTACTGAAGCTTTATTTGATGAAGCTGATACTGACTTCTCAGGTACTGGAACTCATGAAGCTGATCCATCAGGATTAGTGGGTGTAACTGATTCCGACAGTAATGACGGAATTTTCGACGAAGCTGATACAGTATCAGGATTCGGTACTGGTGATACTACTGCAAACGCTGAAAAGCGTGGAAGTGGTGACAGTGGAGATCCTACATTTGGCGAAATGGCTTTCTCAATTGAGAAATCAACTGTGACAGCTAAAGCCAGAGCTCTTAAAGCTGAATACACAATGGAATTAGCACAAGACCTTAAAGCTGTTCATGGATTGGACGCTGAAGGCGAATTGGCTAATATCCTATCTGCTGAAATCTTAGCTGAAATCAACAGAGAAGTTGTTAGAACTATTCTAACTAAAGCTAAAATCGGTGCAAGACAATCAAGCGTAGCTACAAAAGGTATTTTTGATGTCAAGACTGACTCTGATGGTCGTTGGATGGTTGAAAAATTCAAGGGTCTAATCATGCAACTCGAAAGAGAAGCTAACGTTATTGCTAAGCAAACAAGACGTGGAAAAGGTAACTTTGTTATCGTTTCTTCTGATGTTGCTTCAGCTTTAGCTGCTTCAGGCATGATGGATTATGCTCCCGCATTATCAACTAGCCTTAATGTTGATGATACTGGTAATACTTTTGCTGGTGTTCTTAACGGTAGAATGAAGGTTTACGTTGATCCATATGCTACTGGCGATTACGCTTGTGTAGGATATAGAGGACCTAATCCTTATGACGCTGGTCTTTTCTATTGCCCATACGTTCCTTTAACTATGGTTAAAGCAATTGGTGAGAATGACTTCCAGCCAAGAATCGGATTTAAGACAAGATATGGAATGGTTGCTAACCCATTCGTCGCTGCTGACGGAACTGGTAATAACCGTGAAAACCCATACTTCAGAATCTTTAGAGTTGACGACATTATGGTAGATAGCTAAAATCTACTGATCGTTAACACGATTCAACTAAAGGGACTCTTCGGGGTCCCTTTTTTTATATAACTAAAAGTTTAAGTTGTATAAATAATAATACGTTCACTATAGAAATATAGCGGAAGTAGGATAACCTGAAAACCTCCCACGTCCTGTGGGGAAAGCAAGTAGGCGTCCGCCGAACGAGACCGAAAGTTATTCCGAAGGAACGCGTTGAGAAGGGTGTGCATCGAAAGATGTATGTACGAAATCGATACGAGAACTGGAGGATGATATGACTTATTACAGAGGTATCAAAATTCAAGACAATGCTGTGGAAAAAAGCGTAAGCTCAAAGTCTGGCGTATACCGCGGCGTAGCTTGGAAAAGTGAAGATCTAGAAAAGTCACCTAAAGCACCAAGGGAAGGCGTTTACCGCGGTGTTAAGTGGGTAGCTTAATATAGAAAAGGTAAGGGGCTTTCGGGCCCCTTATTTTTATTACGTTTTTGTTACAATGGGTAACAGAGAAATGAAAACGTATATATATTCTGTTAGCAAAGGTTGCTAACCTAGAACTTCACAAGGAAAAAAAATGAAACGCCTTTCATTAGTGATTGGTCTCTTGTTCATATCTAGTCTTTCATACGCGCAACAAAAAGTAGTAATCGGTGAACCTATTCTTGGTAAAGAAAATATCAAGAAGCACGAGTACATGGGTTACTATAAAGCTTGCAATCGCGAATTCAACATGGGCATTTATAAAAATGTTGTATGGATTCACGGAGTGCGGCCTTTTCAATATTGCCAGCAGTATGCTAGACATATGACTAAAGATCTATAAAAACAAAAGGGAATCACATGATTCGTAATTTAAAAAGGGTTGTGTGGTTCCCTTTATTATTAACCCTCACCGCTTGTGCTACACCTGGCAGTACTTTAGACAAACGAACTAACCTAAAATATAGCAATGGATATGGACAAGAGTATTGTCCTACTAGTGGGCTTATTCTTGTAGGGTCACTTACAGGATTATCTGCAACAGCAGTTGCAACACCGGCCGTTGCAACAGGAGTAGGAATAGGAGTAGGCTTAATATTGTGGGCAAATACAACTCAATATGAACAAAATTGTAAAGGAGATGAAAATAAATAATAATGCAACAAAAGAAGAAATAGAAAAGTGGAGAGAAGAAGACTATTGGAATAAAATGGATTTTAATCCAGCATGGATATTTGTACTTCCAACAGTAGTTGTTTTATCAGCACTTGCAGTAGCTTATTTTATAGGACATTACATAATTCCCATGTCTGAAATGTATAAATAGATATGTTTATAAAAAAGGAAAACATAAACATGACTAAAAAAAGTAGAATAGATATCATAGGACAGAATGGAAATACTGGAGAGCACTATGATAAAGTACAACCAAAACCAGAAGATGGTAGATGGAATTGGTGGGGACTAGCAGAAGAAGAGGAAGAAGATGGCACTGACGACGAATAAAAATTTTCTAAGTCCTGTAGGATTTACATTTAAGTTAGATGCTACAAACTTTGCTAATACAGAATATTTTTGTTCGCAAGTCACTATGCCTGGTATGAATTTAGCTGAGGTTAATGTTCCGTATAAGGGTGTTAATCTAGCTATGACTGGTGATAGAATCAATTTTGAAGACTTAGCCATAAGATTTAATGTTACTGAAAATATGGAAAACTATATTGAAATATTCAATTGGATGCACCGAATAATTCAAACCACAAACGCTGAAGGCGAAAAATATGATGCAACTCTTTTGATCATGTCTTCCCATAATAACCTTACAAAATCTATTAAATTCCAAGATGTATTTCCTACAAGTCTAACATCGGTAGAATTTAATTCACAAACATCAGACATAGAATACCTGCAAGCTGACGTAACCTTTAAATATACCTTATTTGAATTTGAATAAAGCCTGTACTTTTATATCATAGTGTGATATAATATATAGGTATATGCCGGAGATATTATGAATTTAGAATCAATACTTGAAATGTGGAAAAAAGACTCTATTATAGATGAGATACAATTAGATGAAGCTTCTAGAGATTCTGCAAAACTACATTCAAAATACCTAGATCTATATTCAGTTTCTAAACTGAAGCTAAAGGATTTAGAACTCAAATTTAAAATCATACTAAGAGATAAGTTTAAGCATTATAACGGTAAGCTTTCTCAAGAAGAAATGGATAGTAAAGGTTGGGATTACGATCCTCTTGATGGATTGACAGTTCTAAAAGGCGACCTAGATAAATGGTATGATGCTGATGATGTTATACAAGACCACCAGAAAAAAATGGCTTATCAAGAAGAAGTTGTTGCAACTTTGAAAGAAATATTAGATAACATTAAATGGCGGCATCAAACTATTAAGAATATGATTGAGTGGAGAAAGTTTACTAGCGGTATGTAATGGAAGTTATAACTTATACCAAAATAAATGAAACCTTAATTCAAATCGATTGCGAGCCTAGCACCGGCCAAGAATTATCTGAGCATTTTTGCTTTTACGTCCCAGGATATAAATTCATGCCGGCATATCGTAATAGAATGTGGGATGGAAAGATAAGACTTTTTGATATGAGGAACAAAACCTTGTATTGTGGGCTTTTGCACTATTTAGAAGAATTTTGTGCCGAAAGAGGGTACCAGATAAAAGCACACGATATCAATAACTTAGAAGGTTCCCATTTGACACAAAAGGTGGATCTAGAGGCCTTTATTGCAGAACTAGGGCTCTCAGTGAACGGAGTAGGTATTATACCCAGGGATTACCAAATCGATGCACTCTCGCTCACCGTTTCTGAGGGTAAAAGGTTATTATTGAGCCCTACAGCTTCAGGTAAGAGTTTGATCATATATATGGCTATAAGATACTTTCTTAAATACTTTAAGGGAAAGGTTTTAGTAATAGTACCCACCACCTCATTAGTAGAACAAATGTATAGTGACTTTGAAGACTATTCTAAGTTGGATGATCTATGGAACACAAATGAGAATTGCCATAGAATATATTCAGGTAGAGACAAGTATAATATACCCCAGAGAGTATTAATTAGTACTTGGCAATCAATACATAAAATGGGTAATGACTATTTTGAAGATTTTGGTATGGTCATTGGAGATGAAGCTCATAATTTTAAAGCTAAGTCATTAACAGCCATAATGGAGAAATGTGTTAATGCACCATTTAAGATAGGTACAACGGGTACATTGGATGGAACACAAACACACCAATTAGTACTGGAAGGTTTGTTTGGCCCAGTATATAAAGTGACAACCACTAAAGAACTAATGGACAAGAAATCTCTAGCTCAAATGGATATATCAATATTACTTTTAAAATATAAAGAAGAATATTGTAAGCAAGTTACTAAAATGAAATACCAAGAAGAAATGGATTTTATAGTTAAGTACCATCCTAGAAATAATTTTATATCCAACTTAGCACTCGATCAAAAAGGTAATACACTTATACTTTTTCAGTATGTAGATAAACATGGCAAGCCTTTGCATGATATGTTAAGAGAAAAAATTGAAGATGATAGAAAGTTGTTTTATGTATCAGGAGAAACTGGTGCTATGGATAGGGAAGATATAAGAGCAATAACTGAAGAACAAAACAATGCTATTATTGTAGCTTCTATAGGTACATTTTCTACAGGTATAAATATAAAAAGATTGCATAATTTAATATTTGCCTCTCCATCAAAGTCTCAGATAAGAGTACTACAAAGTATAGGAAGAGGTTTAAGGATTAGTGGAGATGATATAAATACTAAAGTATATGACATAGCTGATGATTTACACTACAAGAGTAGTAAAAACTATACGTTAAATCATGCAGGTGAAAGAATAAAAATATATTCAAAAGAAAAATTTCAGTTCCACGTATATGATATAAATATATAAAATGCTTACAAAAGATAACAATCTAAATATTCGACAATTTAAACTTCTTAATGGTGAAGAGATAATAGCTCTTGTCAATGAGAAAGATGATTTTAATTATATAATTGAAAGACCATACAAAGTAAACGCCGGAATGGTTGGTGGATTTTACTTTGTTCCTTGGTTTCCATTCTCATCTCAAAAGTTGTTTAAATTATCTAGGGAGAAGATAGTATACCATGCTGAGCTTGATGAAGACATGAAGCAAGAGTATGTTAAATTAGCTTCTGAATTTTTAAAACCAAGACCTAAGCCAACGCGCTTAAAAAGTTCTGATGATATTGTTGATTCTATATCCGCTAATCTTGATAGTTTAGTAGATGAACTTGATGATATCGATGAACTTACAACTGCCGTAAATGAGAAGAACAAAGTATTACATTAGTATACCTCTCCGCTCCCCGGTAGTTCTATTATTATATCACACTTTTTATGATTTGTAAACGGTTATTTTAAAAAAATTAATCCTTTACATTTACTAAAAACTATGGTATAATATATTATTATGGAGAACAATCATGGTTGATAAAACTAAAAAAGCTCACTACATAAACAATAAAGACTTTTCTTTTGCAGTAGTAGAATATGTCACAGAATGTAATGAAGCAAAATCAAAAAACAAGCCTGTACCCAAAGTAACTGACTACATAGCACAGTGTTTTCTAAAAATATCCGAAGGTTTGAGCCGAAGGCCAAATTTTGTAAGGTATACTTATAGAGAAGAAATGGTTATGGATGCGGTTGAAAATTGTTTGAGGGCTATAGGTAACTATAATATTGAAACTGCAACTAGAACTGGAAAGCCAAACGCTTTTTCGTACTTCACACAAATATGTTATTTTGCTTTTATAAGAAGAATATCAAAAGAGAAAAGACAACAAGATATCAAGTTTAGGTTCATAGAAAAAATGGGTATAGAAGACTTTACTCAAATGGGTATGGACGCTGAAGGTGCACAACAAACTATGGCTTATGTAGATACTTTACGCGAAAGAATTAGTAAGGTACGTGATCATGATAAAGCTTTGAAAGAATTCAAAAAAGAAGAAAAAGCTAAGTTAAAAAAATTAGAGTTATTTATGGCATGAATGTTCTTGTTGAAGAGATTTTAAATAAAGAATTATACAGACAAAATAATACAGTAGAATTAATAGCCAGTGAAAACTTTGCTAGTCAAGCTGTAAGAGATTTATGTGGAAGTATATTTACTAATAAGTATGCTGAAGGATATCCATCAAAAAGATATTATAATGGCTGTGATCACATGGATGAAATTGAAGAGCTAGCCATAAATACTGCTTGTAAAATATTCGATTGTCAATTTGCAAATGTTCAACCTCATAGTGGAGTTAATGCTAACACTGCAGTATATCAAGCTTTTTTAAAACCAGGTGATACTATTCTTGGTATGGATCTTGCGAGTGGTGGTCATTTAAGTCATGGAGCTCCACCAACTTTGAGCGGCAAAGTTTATAATGCTTATACTTATGGCGTAGATGATAATGGATTCATTAATTACGACAAAGTAAGATCTTTAGCTTTAGAACATAAACCAAAAATGATTGTGGCTGGTGCTAGTGCATATCCAAGACAAATATTATGGGAAGCATTTAGAGATATTGCAAATGAAGTTGGTGCATATTTACTTTGTGATATGGCTCACTATAGTGGATTAATAGCTGGAAAAGTTTATGGAAGTCCATTACCTCATGCAGATATTGTAACTAGTACTACACATAAAACTTTAAGAGGTCCGCGCGGTGGTATTATCCTTTGGAATAATTCTGATTATACTAAAAAAATTAATAGCGCAATATTTCCTGGAACTCAAGGCGGGCCTTTGATGAATATTATAGCAGCAAAGGCTCAATGTTTTTTAGAAGCTGATTCACGGCATTTTCGAACATATACTAGAGAAGTAGTAGAATCTGCTAAAGCACTTGCTCAAAGCTTTATGTACAATGGTTATCATGTTGCGACAAGTGGTACTGATAGTCATATTGTTTTAGTAGATTTAAGTAATAAAAATATAAGCGGTAGAGAAGCAGCAGATGTATTAGAAAAGAATGGCATTACGGTAAATAAAAATGGAGTACCTAATGATCCAAGAAACTTTATAGAAACTAGTGGTATACGACTTGGTACTGCAGCTGAAGTTACTAGAGGCCATGATAGAGTATGGTTTAGTAATTTAGGTAAAAAAATTGTGGAGATATTAAATGAAAATAGCAATACTTAACGATACTCATTGTGGTGTAAGAAACTCAAGCGATATCTTTTTAAATTATCAAGGAAAATTCTATGAGGAAATATTTTTTCCTTATCTAAAGCAACATAATATAGAACATATACTTCATTTAGGAGACTACTATGAGCACAGAAAATTTGTCAACTTTAAAGCTCTCAATGCTAATAGGAAGCATTTTCTTGAGCCTATGCGTGATTCATCTATTACCATGGATATTATTCCCGGAAATCATGATGTCTATTTTAAGAACACCAATGAGCTATGCTCTTTAAAAGAACTTCTAGGTTATTTTACATCTAATGTAAATATCATCATGAAACCTACAGTACTAGACTATGATGGCTTAGGTGTAGCAGTGATACCTTGGATTAATAATGACAATTATAAAGAGTATACTGATTTTGCTCTTAACTGTAAAGCTGATGTTCTTGGTGCTCATTTGGAGTTAAAAGGATTTGACATGATGGCAGGGATGCCTAATCCACATGGTATGAATGCAGATATATTTGATAGATTTGATATGGTATTGTCTGGCCACTTTCATACAAAATCCAGTAGAGACAACATACACTACTTAGGTTCTCAAATGGAATTTACTTGGGCTGATGTAGATGATCCAAAGTTCTTTCATGTATTAGATACTGAAACTAGAGAGCTAACACCAGTTAGAAATCCAATTACTATTTTCAAAAAGTTTATATATGATGATGAGAACAACGATTATAGCAATATAAATATAAAAGAGTTTGAACATAAATTTGTAAAGATCATTGTACTAAACAAAACTGATCTCTACATGTTTGATAGGTTCTTAGATAAATTGCAATCTATAGAAACCTATGAGCTCAAAATAGCTGAGAACTTTGAAGAGTTTCTTGGCGAAAGCGTTGAAGATGAAAAAGTTTCTTTAGAAGATACTACGGAATTACTTGATTCCTATGTCGAAGCTGTCGACACCGATCTTGATAAAGAACACATAAAGGTGAAACTGAGAGAGTTATATACTGAAGCTCAGAATCTAGAGGTCGTATGATACATTTTAAAACTGTACGGTGGAAGAATTTTCTTTCCACCGGTAATGAAACTATTGAAGTACAACTTGATAGAAGTCCAACAACATTAGTCGTAGGTCAAAATGGTGCAGGCAAATCTACATTATTAGATGCTTTATCCTATGGTCTATTTAATAAACCACATAGGGATATTAAAAAAGATCAATTAATAAATTCTATTAATAAAAAGAAAACAATAGTTGAAGTAGAATTTGATATCGGTGGACAACAATTTAAAGTTGTACGTGGTATTAAACCAGGGAAGTTTGAGATATGGCAAAATAACCGTCAAATAAATCAAGCTTCAAACGCAAGGGATCATCAAAAATTCCTTGAACAAAATATTCTTAAACTTAACCATAAATCATTTCATCAAATTGTTGTATTGGGATCTAGTTCCTTTATTCCTTTTATGCAACTTCCAGCATGGTCCCGTAGGGAGGTGATTGAAGACCTGTTGGATATCAATATCTTTTCCAAGATGAATCAAATACTTAAGGAAAGAAATGCAACAATTAGAAATAATTTAGTCGATATAGATCATAATTTAGATTTAATAAAAACTAAAATGGCTGCTCAAGAGAAGTACATTAAAGACTTAAATGCGATAAATAAAGATCAAATAGACAAGAAGAAAGAATCAATGGAAGAATACTCTTCCAGAATTAAAGAGATTTTTAAAGAATCTAAAACCTTAGGCACTAACCTATCAGCTTCTTTAAAATCTGAACAAACAAATTATGAGAAGCAGCTAGATCAAATATCTAGTTATAAATCTCATGACCAACAACTCAACAACAAAATTAAACTACTTGTACAGGATGCTAAATTTTATGAAGAGAACGACGTTTGCCCAACGTGCGACCAACCAATCGAGGAATCGAAGAAGACAACAAAGATTGCGGGAATCAAAGCTGAAGCTGCCGACATCCAAAGAGAAAAGTGTGACTTAGACAAAAAACTTAGCGTACTTAATACTACCACAAAGTCTATCAATCAAAGTATTGAAAAGCTTCGTGAACGCCAGAATAAAATTAATTCTAATAATGATCAAATCTCTTTGTTACAAAAAGAAATAGATAAGATACAAAATGAAATAACTAAGCTCACTGGTCAGTCTGGAGATATTAAACAAGCTAAGAAAGAGTTAGATAAGCAAAGATCTAATAAAGATTCTGAAACTGAACGTAAGTTGACAAACGTTGAGGAAAGGACTTATAATGAAGTGATTGGAGAAATGCTAAAAGATACTGGTATAAAAACTAAAGTTGTTAAACAGTATTTACCAGTTATGAATAGACTTATTAATCAATATCTTCAAGTGTTNGATTTCTTTGTGGCATTTCATTTGGATGAAAACTTTAATGAGACTATTAGATCCAGGCATAGGGATACCTTTAACTATGCTTCTTTCTCAGAAGGAGAAAAGCAAAGAATAGATTTATCCCTCTTGTTTACCTGGAGGCAAATAGCAAAGATGAAGAATTCAGCAGCTACAAATCTACTAATACTTGATGAAACCTTTGATTCAAGTTTAGATGTAGATGGCATAGAAAATCTTACTAAAATTTTAAGCACCCTTGATGATGATTCTAATGTGTTTATCATATCTCATAAAGGTGATGTACTAGAGAATAAATTTAGATCCAAAATTGAATTTTACAAGGATAGAAACTTTACCAAGATTAAATAGTCCTCGTAGTTCAATGGATAGAATACCGGTCTTCTAAACCGCTGATACAGGTTCGACTCCTGTCGGGGACGCCACTTTATAAATAGTGGTATGGATAGTAACCACTTACAATGTACAATAAAAAATTGCAAATATACTGGACCGGTACTGCATTTTGCCTTTATTTATGGAAAAACTCTTTGCCCTAGATGTGCTACTAAAATGGTATCCTTAAAAGGAAATCAAAGTTCTTATACCCGCAGGTAATAAGTATATAACAAAAAGTTCTAAAAAAAGTGCATTTTTTTTCAAAAAACCGTTTACAAATGAAGAAAACTATGGTAGAATATACAATATTAGATAATTAAATAAGGAGTTAATTATGTATAACACAACCGTAGCCAAGCTTCTAGCCAAGGAAAATATTGAAATCCAATATGGTAACTATACCACAGCATGGTTCGATATCCAATCCAGGACTTTAGGATTACCTATATTAAAGGATATGGGAAAGGATGTCCATGACTTGTTTATTGGTCATGAAGTTGGTCACGCTTTACACACTCCATATGAAGGTTGGCATGATACTCCAGAAAACTTGGAAGGATGCCCACGTTCTTATATCAACGTAATCGAAGATGCTCGTATTGAAAAGCTCATCCGTAGAAACTATCCAGGTCTAGTGGCTCCTTTCGCTAGAGGATATAGGGTTCTATTTGATGAAAATTTCTTTGGCGAACTATCCGATGTTGATTGGGATCAAGTCAAGCTTATTGATAAGATTAACCTTAAGGCTAAGCTCAATAACTTAATTGATGTTCCATTCAACAATGAGGAAGCAGTACTTTTCAACAAGACAATGAATACTGAAACTTTTGAAGAAGTATTAGATGTTGTACGTGAAGTACTTGCTTATACTCAAGATAATACACCCGAACTTATTGAACAGCCTGAACAAGCTGAAGATAATAATGATATCTCAAATCAAGAAGATGATGAATCAGTTGGCCCATCAGGTCATGATGATTACGATGAGCCTGAGGGTGATGACAATCAAACACAAGGACAAGGAGATTCCAACGATGAAGAGGACTCATCAAAGGAGAATCAAGAGACAACAGCTAATGCTGGTGGATCCGAAGACGAAGAAGAAGATTCCAATGATTCTGAAGAAAAAAGTACTACAGCCTCAAAGGAACCCAACCACAACCCAGAGCTAGATCAGGCAACAACTGATATTATCTTTAGGGATAATGAAAAGAGGTTGATTGAAACTGATGATGATGGAAATCAAATTAGTTTGGGCAGGGATCTTGGAAAGGAAACCATCAAACATAGTGTTATTCCATTTAAGCAGTTAATGAAAGAAAGAGGCAATAAAGCTTTTACTGGTGTCAACAGCAATATTTTGGATGGCTATGCTGAATACATGCGCGGTGTAAAAAAATCTGTTGCAGTGGCTACTAAAGAGTTTGAAATGAAAAAGGCTGCTTTCCAATGGCAAAGAGCAGCATCAGCTAAAACTGGTTCTTTGGATTTAAATGCATTACACGCTTATAAGACTAATGATGATATCTTTAAAAGAGTAACTCAATTGCCTAATGCAAAGAATCATGGTATGATGATGCTAATTGACTATTCAGGTTCAATGGCTTCTACTTTGCCTCAGGTTGTTGATCAACTTATTCACTTAGTAACTTTTTGTAAAGCAATAAACATTCCATTTGATGTATATGCCTTTACTACTAGAGGATATTCATACGATGATACTGCTGATGAAATTGGTAGACGTCAGGTTGATGGCGAAGTTGAGTGGGATGAGTTAAGAATGCCACAGCTTATTTCATCTTCTTTAAAGAAAGCTGAGTATGAATTAGCACTTAAGCATCTATACGCATTCAAACTTGCAATGGTTTCAAGATATGGTAGAACTTCTGATGACGAGTGGTATGATGTAGATCAAATCATATCTAAGAGATCAGAGCAATTAGGTTCTACGCCATTGAACACTGCTTTGATGACATGCCATCATTTGATTAAGAACTTTCGTAAAGCTAACAATATAGAAAAGATGAACCTGGTTGTTTTATCTGATGGAGATTCTAATGGCTTACGTGTTGTAAGAGATTATAACATGTCAGATAAATTAGCTTCTACTTCTAGCTGGTCAGGTCCAATGAAGATTGTGGTTGATAATAAAATGGTTCATGTACCGAGCCGTAGACGTGGTGCGACTGAAGCTTTACTGAATAATCTCCAAAAGAGGTATGGTGTAACTACCCTTGGATTCTTTATTGCACAAGATGCTCATGATTGGAAAACTAAGATACATGAAATATCTAATTACTGCGAAAAAGTTAGATCAGATATGACTAAGCAGTACACTAAAAATAAAGTTGCTATAAAAGACAACGTTATTGGATACAATAAGTTCTTCATGCTCAAGCCAGGTAAGGACCTTGAAGCTGATAACGAAGGTTTTGATTCAATTGAAACTGATGAAATGTCAACAGCACAAATTAGAAACAGCTTCAAGAAATACGCTAAGTCTAAGAAGAATAACAAAGTATTAATGAAACAGCTTGGAGGGGTTGTTGCTTAGTTATAACCATATAACAAAAAGTTCTAAAAAAAGTGAAAATAATTGCAAAAAAGCCTTTACAAATACTGAAAACTATGGTAGAATATACATATTAAATAAAAAAAGATAAGGAGTCTTTATTATGAATGAATTGAAAATATCCACCCAAAAAATCCTTGAGGAATTGGCTGTTAGGTTTCCTAACGTAGATCAGTTTCGTAAGTCTGCAATCGAGGAAACTGCTAAGTCACTTGGTTATACCGGAAAAGATTGGGTACCTCTTTGCTCAAAAGAAAATAGAGTTAAAAGAGGAACCTATGATCTTTCAACTCTTATTACTCCACTCAAGGATACGATCGTTAATCCGTCCGTACCCACTAACGTTGTTGCCATGGCTCCACAGTCAGTAGTCAATAAGGAAAGGACTTTTGCAAAAGTCGATCCTACATTCGTACCATGGGGATCATTTACTGATGTTAAGAAAGTGATCCAATCTGAAATGTTCTATCCAATCTATATTTCTGGTCTATCAGGAAATGGTAAAACATTCATGGTTGAACAGGCTTGTGCCAAGCTCAACAAAGAATTCATCAGGGTTCAAATTAATCCTGAAACTGATGAGGATGATTTGATTGGTGGATTTAGGCTGGTCAATGGAGAAACTGTTTTCTCAAAAGGACCAGTTCTAAAAGCAATGGAGAATGGAGCTATACTTCTTCTAGATGAAATTGATAGAGCAACCAATAAGATTATGTGTCTTCAAGGAATCCTAGAAGGCAAGCCAGTTCTAGTTAAAAAGACTGGTGAAGTGGTAGAGCCACAGCCTGGTTTCAACATTATTGCTACTGCCAATACTAAAGGCAAAGGATCTGAAGATGGCAGGTTTACTGCAGCTTCTATCATTGATGAAGCCTTTCTTGAAAGGTTTACCATATCAATTGATCAACAATATCCATCAGCTGCAATTGAAAAGAAGATTGTAATCAAGCACTTTGAAAAGTTTGGTATGGATATAAATGATGATATTGAAGAGTTTACTCAAAAGCTTATTGATTGGGCTGATATCATTCGTAAGACTTTCTTTGATGATGGTGTTGATGAGGTTATCTCAACTCGTAGGTTATGCCACATTGTTCAAACCTACTCTATCTTCAGTGATAGAATGAAAGCAATCAATCTTTGTATTGCTAGGTTTGATGATGATACCAGGGAAGCCTTCCTTGATCTTTACACCAAGGTTGATTCCGGTGTACAGTTTGAGCACAATGAAAATGTTATTCAAGAGGAGGAAGAGTAATATTGATCGATTATAAATTTAACGAAAAGGAGCTGTGTGAGCAGCTCCTTGCATATATAAACAAAACATATGATGGACACTACTCCAAGAATAAATTTCAATCAACAGAATTTATCGTGGATTGTGGACATGGCGAAGGTTTTTGTATCGGCAACATACTTAAGTATGCACAACGGTACGGAAAAAAGAATGGATACAATCGAGCAGATTTATTGAAGGTACTCCATTATGCAATTATAATGTTGAACGTTCATGACAAAAATCATGAAAAGGAGAAAGAATGAATATATCAAATGAAACAATTGATGTGTTAAAAAACTTTGCTGCGATTAATCCAAATATTGTTATTAATCCAGGACAAGTTTTAAAAACAATATCAGAGGCTAAGAACATCATGGCCGTAGCTGATATTCAAGAGGACTTTCCTCAATCATTTGGAATTTATGATTTGAATGAATTCCTATCTGTGATCTCTTTAATCGATTCACCTGATATCGATTTTGATAGCAAGTACGCTACCATAAAGAGCCCAACTTCAAGTGTGAAGTATTATTTTTCTGAACAAGAAATACTTACAACTCCACAAAAGGATATCACAATGCCTGAATGCGAGTTTGGTGTTTCAATTACAGAAGATCAATTATCACAATTGAAAAAAGCAGCAGCTGTCTTAGGACACTCTGAATTAGTAATATCTGGAGAAGGTGGTAATATTACTGCTACAATTTCAGATGAAAGGGATGCTACGGCAAACACCTTTTCATTTGATTTAGATAGTGATAATGAATGCAAAAATGATTTTAAATTTATTATCAATATTGCTAACCTTAAATTACTTCCGGGTGATTACTACGTTTCGATTTCTTCGAAGCTTATAAGCAATTGGACCAACGTGTCACGTACGGCTCCAGTAAATTATTTTATTGCTTTGGAAAAAACGAGCGAGTTTCGTGTATAAATACTTATACGAAAGTTATTCTCATATATTATGGGGATATGGTGTAAGATGTCGTTTTACGAGTCTTGCGGATATAGTCTATAAACTTTGCAAAGGAGAAATAAATGGCTAAAGAAAATGAAGCAGCAGTCGAAGAGGCTGCCCCTCAATTGACCTTGGGGGATATTGCCACTGTGGTACAGATTATTGATCTAGTATCAAGACGTGGTGGATTTGAAGGACAGGAACTGGAAACAGTTGGTGCTCTTCGATCTAAGGTCGTAAAATTCCTCGAAGCGAACAAACCTGCCGATGGTGAAGCACCACAAGGCGAGGTACCTGTTGCTGAGGAAGAGCCTGCTGAAGACGCAGCGTAATTGGAGGGGAGCGCAAAGCTCCCTCTCTTTTTTTATTATGGAGTTATTATGGAAAAGTTTGACAAATATGAATTGCTTACTGCCTTACACAAAGGATCAGTAACTGTCACATTCAGAAAAATAGATTCAGGGGAACTTAGAGTTATGCCCTGCACTCTCAATCCTGCAGTACTAGAAGCAAATGGTATTACAACTACTATAGATTATTCGGGTAAAGACATGGAGCATTTTGCTGTCTGGTCTTTGGACAAAAATGCCTGGAGATCCTTTAGGCTAGACACTGTTGAAGGTTGGGAGGTACTTTAATGCAAGAATTTTTATGGGTCGAGAAGTATCGTCCAAACACAATCGACGATTGTATACTGCCCTCTCAGTTAAAGAAAGTTTTTGAAGAAATATTAATACAAGGGGAAATACAAAACCTTCTTCTAACGGGGACTGCGGGCACTGGAAAGACCACGGTCGCTAAAGCTTTATGTAAACAGTTGGATTTGGATTATCTTTTGATCAATGGATCTGAAGAATCCGGTATTGATACCTTAAGAAATAAAATCAAACAGTTTGCATCAACCGTATCTTTACAGGGTGGCTATAAAGTAGTTATACTGGATGAAGCCGATTATCTTAACCCACAGTCAACTCAACCCGCGCTACGTGGATTCATTGAAGAATTCTCTGCTAACTGCAGGTTTATACTAACATGTAATTTTAAAAACCGTGTTATTGAACCACTACACTCTCGTTGTTCAGTGATTGAATTTAATATTCCAAAGAAAGAAGCTGAAGTCCTTTGTACATCTATGTTGTCTAGGCTTATAGCTATCCTTGATGCTGAAAATGTAGAATATGAAACACCAGTACTTGCTGAACTTATTATGAAGCATGTACCAGATTGGCGTAGAGTTATAAATGAACTGCAAAGATATTCAGTCAGCGGAGTTATTGATTCTGGCATTTTGGTCCAATTATCTGATACGTCATTAAATGATTTAATGATCTTCCTTAAGGAAAAGAATTTCAAGCAAATGCGTAAATGGGTTGCGGATAATATGGATAGCGAACCAGCAGCCCTATATAGAAAAGTGTACGATAATATGTATGACTATGTTGATTCATCGTCAATACCACAACTCGTTCTTATACTTGCCGATTATCAATATAAGAATGCGTTTGTGGCAGATCATGAACTTAACACTGTTGCATGTTTAACTGAGGTCATGGCAGGAGTAAAATTTAAATGACAACACAAGTAAAAATATTAGAACAAACTGTAAAGGAACTGCAGGGACAGCTACAAGCAGCATACTCTCGAATTGCTGCACTAAATACTGAAGTTGATGTATATAAGAAAAAATACCGAGATTATGTAGACAATAATGAGTACAAAGATAAGTACCGAAATTTAATTGATCATCAAAAAGACATTTTAGACAGAGACTTTAAAATGAGACAAAAGTCTTTGACTGAATTAAATTATGATGGCAATGAAACTCGTGGAAGGTATGGGGAAGATGAATCCATTTGAGTATCTAAATGCAATCAACATGACCAAGAAAGATATCATGGTCGATGATATTGCAGAAAAAGAATATAACTCTTTTATGGTTAACCGTGGATTATCATACTTTTCTGATACAGTTCTATATGCTAATGAAATGAATAAAAATCATCATGTGGATAGTCGTCTTCAATTCGATTTTTTTATAAATATAATTAGAAAGAAGAAAAGATTCTCTAAATGGTTCAAGCATACTGATGATGAATCAATTAGAGTAATCAAAGAATATTATGGGTATAGCAATGAAAAGGCTAAATCCGTTTTATCATTATTAAATAAGAATCAAATTGAAGATTTGAAAAAGAGGATTTATAAAGGTGGAAGAACAAAGTCAAATAAGTAACTGGCATCCTGATGCTATGTTAGAAATAACCCTCAACGAACCAGATGATTTCCTTAAAGTCCGTGAAACTCTTACACGTATCGGTGTAGCTTCACGTAAAGATAACAAGTTATTTCAGTCCTGCCATATACTACATAAACAAGGCAGATATTTTATCGTACATTTTAAAGAATTATTTTTATTGGACGGAAAGCCTAGTAATTTACTAGAAAATGATGTTCAAAGAAGAAACACAATTGCTGTGCTTTTAGCTGATTGGGGATTGATCTCTATACTCAAACCAGAGGCAGCAAAAGATGTAGCTCCTTTAAGACAAATAAAGGTTATACCTTTTAAAGACAAGTCTCAGTGGGAACTATGTCCTAAGTATAATATTGGAAACAGTAGTAAAGATTAAAAGACTGCGTTGCAGACCTTATGAATCCTACCTGATTTCATGAATTTGTGAAATTGTTTAAACTTTAGTTTTAAATATTTTTGCATACTATTATTTATACACGTTTGTAACACAACTGTAATATTCAACTTGTATAAATATAACTGAAGAACGCGGCATTGGGCCGGTTCTCGACAACCTTGCTATTTAATAGGAGGAAAATAAAATGGTAAGAAATACAATGAACGTACCACGTTCTTTATTTGTAGGCTTTGAGCCTTTATTGGATGAACTGGAGAGAATTCACTCTGCAGGTAAATCACCGAAAGATAACTATCCACCACACAATGTCGTGAAAATCGATGAAGAAAAGTTCTTGATCGAAATGGCTTTGGCGGGTTTTCGAAAAGAAGATATTTCTGTCGAAGTTAAAGATGGTATCTTAAAAGTAAAAGGAGAAATGCCGAAAGATGAGCGTGAGTTTGCGTATAAAGGTATATCGTCCCGCAAATTTGAGAAGAGCTTCCGCCTCTCAGAATTTGTCGTAATAGACGGTGCTGATCTGAATGATGGAATACTTGTGGTTTATGCCAGAGTAGAACTTCCAGAAGAGAAGCGTCCTAGGGAGATCGAAATTGGGTCTGCTGGGGCATCAACAAAGAAAGAATTCCTTAAGGGGTAATTCTCAATTAGCGAAACTCAGTAGAAGTTAAACTTTTTACTGGAGAAAGAAATGACGGCGATTAAAGCTTATGTAGCTGATCATCCTCATATCGCTAAGACCTATGACAAAATAATTTCGGCTATTGAAATGGTATTAATTATGGGACTGTGTTTAGGCACAGCACCAGCATTAATCTGGCTAGCCAAACTATCTTACATATAGGTCAACAAACGATATAATGCGGGGGGAGGTAAAACTCCCCTCAACTTTTGAAAAAAAACCTTTACATTTGACGTGAGACGTGTTATAATAGATCTATGAATTTTTACACAAACGTAAGTCGCTATGGCAATATGATCCTTCTACGTGGATATGAACATGGTCGACGCTTTCAGAAAAAAATCAAATACGAACCAACCCTTTTTGTAACTACAAATCGCCCAACCAGCTGGAAAGCTCTTGATGGTACTCCTGTTGGCCAAATTAAATTTGATTCTATGCGTTCAGCAAAAGAATGGGTTGATAAAAACAAAGACGTTGCAGGAATGCATCTATACGGGAATGTTAAATATCCTTATGCATTTATTAATGACTATTATCCTGGTAAAATCGAATTTGATCGTAATAAGATTAACGTAACCACAATCGATATTGAGGTTGCTTCTGATGATGGATTCCCCGAACCAGAAACTGCAAACTATCCTATCACTGCTATTACAATAAAAAATAATATTGATAATACCTATTATGTTTGGGGTTGTGGCGGTTACGATTCTTCTAAATCTTTAATGAAAACTGATCGTGTTGTTTATCAAAAGTTTAATACCGAGGCTGAATTACTTGTTAATTTTGTATCACATTGGTCTTCGCCTTCAAATTGTCCAGATGTAATTACTGGCTGGAATACTAGCTTTTTTGATATACCTTACCTTTGCGTAAGAATTCAAAAACTTCTTGGTGAATCTTATGTCAATAGGCTTTCCCCATGGAATATGCGTCCACAAGTAGACCAAATTGATTCTAAGTTTAAAGCTCGTCATGGTAAAAGATATACCATCATTGGTATGGCTAATCTAGATTACCTTGAAGTATTCAAAAAGTTTGGCTATTCATTTGGTCCACAGGAAAGCTATAAACTAGATCATATTGCGAATGTTGTTCTTGGCGAGAAGAAGCTATCTTATTCAGAGTTTCATTCATTACACGCTTTGTATAAAAATGACTATCAAAAATTTATTGATTATAATATCAAGGATGTTGAATTAGTTGACAGGCTTGAAGATAAGCTTGGACTTATTACTCTTTGCATGACAATAGCATACAAAGGTGGTGTAAACTATAACGATACTTTTGGTACTACAAATATCTGGGACACTATCATTTATCGAAAGCTTTGGGAAAATAAAATTGCTGTTCCATTTATCAAAGATAAAACTAAAACATTTTATCCTGGTGGGTTTGTCAAAGAACCTCAGGTTGGAATGCACAACAACATCGTAAGCTTTGACTTAAATAGCCTGTATCCTTCGATAATTATGCAATATAATATGTCGCCTGAAACGATAGCTAACGGCCAAATAACTAATTTTAATATTGAGGATGTTCTTACAAAATCTCAAAAGCCTGACAATCTAGGTAAAGCTCTTGCAGCTAATGGCCAATACTTTGATATAAATAGTAATGGTATCATCCCTCAAATTATTGATGAAATGTATAATGAACGTGTTGATATAAAAAAGCAAATGATATCAGCACAAAAACAACTTCAGGGAGTAGATAATGAAGACAAACAAGAACTATATCGAATTGAACGTGACATCGCCATTGCTGAAAACAGTCAAATGGCCATTAAGATTCTTCTTAATAGTCTTTACGGTGCTATTGGTAACAGATATTTTCGATTCTTTGATCAAAGAATTGCCGAAGCAATTACCCTCACCGGACAACTTACAATTCGATGGGCCGAATATTCGCTCAACTCCTATCTCAATAATGTATTGCGAACAAGTAAATTCAAAGATTACGTCGTTGCCATCGATACCGACTCGTTGTATGTATGCGTAGATGATTTAGTAAAGGCTGTCAATCCTTCAAATACAATTAACTTTATTGATAAAGCCTCAGGTGAAATTGAAAACGTACTGGAAAAATCATATGATGAATTATTTCAAATGCTAGGTGGTGTATCAAATCGTATGGTAATGAAACGTGAAGCTATTGCTGATCGTGGTATATGGACGGCAAAGAAAAGGTATATCCTAAATGTACATGACAATGAAGGTGTAAGATATAAAACACCAAAACTAAAAATCATGGGTATTGAAGCTATCAAGTCCAGTACTCCCGAACCATGTCGTGATGCTCTCAAAGAAATATTCAAAGTCATTGTTTCTAAGAATGAAGGTGATACTCAAAAAGCTATCGAACAATTCAAACAATTCTTTAAAACTTTACCAGCCGATGAAATTGCTTTTCCTCGTGGTGTTTCAAAAGTAGATAAATTTAAAAATCATCAAACAATCTATAAAAAAGGTACACCAATTCATGTACGCGGTAGCTTAATGTACAATAAACTTATTAAGGATTTGTCCCTTGAAAAAAGATATGAATCAATTCAGTCTGGAGATAAAATTAAATTTGTCTATCTTAGAACGCCAAATAAAATTCATGAAAATGTAATTGCATTTCCAAACTTCTTGCCTGAAGAATTTGGCTTAACTAATTACGTTGATTATGAAACTCAATTTCAAAAAACTTTCCTTGATCCAATTGAACCAGTGCTGGCAGCTGTTGGCTGGAACTCAGAGGAAATGGCAACCCTGGAGGATTTCTTTGGATAGTCTAATTATTGTTGGTGAAGCACCAGGTAAAGTACATCAATCTAAATCAGTAACTTGGAATAGAGTTGCTAATTGGATTAATATTCCTTATGATTGGTGTAATGTCACTGATGATAATATAGATGAAATAAAGAAGTATGATAAAGTGATAGCTCTAGGCAATGTAGCATCTAAATGGTTGAATAGATATAATGTAGATCATTTAAAAATACCGCATCCTAGTAGACTAAACCGTCAATGGAATGATCCAGATACTGAAATAAAAACCGTAAATAATTTAAATAACTATTTACATTTAACTAAAACTATGGTATAATATATGGATATGAAAAAAATAGTATTATGTTCGTTATTAATGACGGGCTGTAGTAGTACAACACCAACAGTTGAGAGTGTTCTCAATGAAACAAAAACTAAATTTAGACAACCTTTAATATGTCCCGAACTAAGCACCAAAGTTTGCGATGGGCCAGATCAAAGAACAATTCAAAAATATGAAAGACATTATTGTAAATGTTTAAACAGGAGAGATCTTAATAGAGCTCTTGAAAATTTATCGAGGATTAATTTATGAAAGAAATACAATTACTAAGACTTACTTCGGGTGAAGAAGTTATAGGTAAAGTAACTGATACTGAAGATGCCTGGTATATAGAAGATGCAATCGTTATGATACCAGCTGGAGAAGGCAAACTTGGTTTTATGCCATGGATGCCATATACAAAAGCATCTGATGGAGTTGAAATACCAAAGAAACATGTTATGTTTGTGGTTGAACCTATTGATGATTTAAAAGATCAGCATAGGCAAGCAACATCTGGTCTTGTTGTTCCACCATCAGGTATTAAGGGTATAGTAAAATGAGTAAGAACTGGGTAAAAGATATTCATCTTATGCAAGGTAAATATTTAACTAGACAATGGGTAAAAGATAATCCATCAAAGTGGAAGGATTTTTTAGCTTTTCGCCTAGACTTTTTGGAAGAGGAATTGACTGAAACTGTGAAGGCTTTTGCCGAAAATGATGCAGAAGAAATAGTGGATGGTCTTATTGATTTATGCGTTGTAGCAATAGGTACACTTGATGCTTTTGGTGTTGATCCTTATAAAGCGTGGGATGAAGTATTAGAAGCTAATATGGCTAAAGAAGTTGGTATAAAAGAATCAAGGCCAAATCCTCTTGGAGTACCTGATTTAATAAAACCAAATGATTGGAAAGCTCCATCTCACAAAGGGAACCATGGTAAGTTTAACAATATTCAATAGCATATATGATAACAAAACTCATCAAAGAATGGACTATGATTCTTTTGACGAGTTTGTTGCTGTCTTATGTAAGTTATCCAAAAGCGATAAGTATAAGAAGAAAAAAGATGCTCCACTTATTAGCCCAGCCGTATATACAAAGGACTCTACCCGATGTAATGATGGTGTAGTTGCTTGGGCTGGTTGGTGTGCGGTTGATGTTGATACCGTAGTTGAATCAGAAAATTGGTTAAAGTTTAAACACGTCAAATATAGTACTGCAAGTTCTACTAAAGAATTACCTAAATTTAGATTAGTTTTCCCACTTACTAGATGGGTAGATAAAGATGAGATAAAACATTTTTGGTTTGCTTTAAACAAAGAACTTGGAGAGATAGGTGATGCTCAAACCAAGGATTTATCTAGGATGTATTATATTCCATCACAATATGAAAAGGCATACAACTTTATGGAATATAATGAAGGTGAAATTATGGATCCAGATATGCTTATGAAAAACCACAGATATATATCTACTGAAGGTTCATTCTACGATAAGCTTCCACCTGCAATTAAGCAGGGTCTTATGGATCATAGAAAAAATCAACTCAACAATACTAACTATCAATGGACTGGATATAAAGATTGTCCATTTGTAAACAAAAGAAAAATTGAAGAATATAAAGTTTTAAATGATGGATGGTACTATGCCTTATATCAACTAATGGTATCTATTGCTGGTAATGCAGTATCAAAAGGCTATCCAATAACATCTAAAGAAATCGAGTATCTAATAAGAGATTTAGATGCTGATACTGGTAATTGGTATTTGAAAAGACCAATTGACAAAGAAGCTGATAGGGCAATTGAATTTGTTTTTAGCAAAAATATATAGGAGAAAAAATGAAAATACCTGATTCAGGATCAAAATGGTTTTTGCCAATGCACTACACAATCATGGCATTAATTTTATTATTAAGTATATTCTTATCAAGAGACGTACATGGATTTGATGAGAATGGAGATAGATTTTGTTTAGCACAGAATATCTATTTTGAAGCCGGCAATCAACCTTTTATTGGAAGATATGCTGTTGCAAATGTTACTCTAAATAGAGTAAATGATTTACAGTTTCCTAATACTGTTTGCGAAGTTGTTTATCAAACAAAAGAATATACTAAATCTTGGAAAACTGGAGAGCTAATACCTAAGAGAGGAAGATGCCAATTTAGTTGGTATTGCGATGGGAAGGTTGATGAACCACAGGATTCAGTGACCTGGATAGAGTCAATTAGAATTGCTGATATGGCTTTACAATCATCAAATTTTGATGTAACTGAAGGAGCATTATGGTATCATGCAGATTATGTACATCCATATTGGGCTGATCATCTGGAACGTGTAGTGACAATTGAAGACCATATATTTTACAAATAGGAGGAATGATGTATAGATATAAAGTTGATGTTACCCGAGTTGTAGATGGAGACACAGTTGATGTGGATATCGATCTAGGATTCGGTATGACTTATAAAAAACAACGTGTAAGGTTAATGGGTATTGATACTCCAGAATCACGCACAAGAAATTTAGAAGAAAAGTTTTATGGATTACAATCAAAAGCTTTTTTAAAAAGTCTAATAGATAAATCAGACCAGATACAATTGGTATCACATGAAAAAGGAAAGTTTGGTAGAATACTTGGAGAGCTATTCGATCCAGATAGCATGGTTAGTATTAATGTTCAAATGATAGAAGCTTACCATGCCGTGCCTTACTTTGGTCAATCTAAAGAAGATACTGAATTAGGCCATCAAATGAATAAAGCGGCTTTGAATGAGCAAGGAATTATTTACAAAAATAATTAAATTAACAGTGTACAATACACTAAAACTGTGGTATAATATAGATTATGAAAGAAAGTTTAATAGTATTAAAAGAATGTGCAGAAATGCAAACCAAAAAATCTCAAGATTATCAAAGTGAAGAATCTTCAGTTACTCAAGCAATGCATTACCGTCGAGGTGTGGATACAATCCATGATGTAATTCTTGGTAAAGTAGTTCGTGCCACTTCGTTACTTGAATCTGGAAATAGTCCTAACTATGAATCTCTTGAAGATACATACAAAGATCTAATTAATTACGCATCATTTGCAGTATCCTATATGCGTGGTAAAATGGAAGGACAAGATCCAAATCGTGATATGTTTAATAAAAGGATAGTTAATGATAACGATAGCAGCAGTTCGTGAATATTTCATAAACCAACTTAGGTTTAGCAAATTCACCACTGATAGAACCGGCGCTAAAACAATTGAAATGATTGGTGCATCTTTTATTGCTGATGAAGATGCAATATTTGGTAAACCAAATCATGATTATATTGATGCTGAATTAGAATGGTATGATAACCAATCTACTAATATTAATGACATACCCTATGGAGATGAGCCACCAAAAGCTTGGCAGTATGCAGCAAATGAGCATGGTGAAATTAATTCTAATTATGGTCATCTCATTTATTCAGATAAATATTATTGTCAATATGAAAAAGTGATAAATGAACTTGAAGCTAATCCGGATTCTCGTAGGGCTTCAATGATTTATACTCGTCCAAGCATCTGGGAAGAATATAATGAAAATGGTAAGAACGATTTTATTTGTACTAATTCAGTCACTTACTATATTCGTGATAATCGATTACATGCTGTAGTTCAAATGAGATCCAATGACGTTATATTTGGATATAGAAATGATTATGCCTGGCAAAAAAATGTACTTGAAGGTTTATGCTGGGAATTGCATGTAGATGAAGGTGATATACATTGGCAGGTACAAAACTTGCATGTTTATGAAAGGCATTTTGATTTAGTAAAATGATTAAAGAAAGCTGGTATGGNAGATATTTGGATGTAGCCAAAGTCGTATCAACCTGGAGCAAAGATCCCAGTACACAAGTTGGTGCTGTTGCTGTAGGAACCAAGGGTCAAATTTTAGCGCAAGGATATAATGGATATCCTCGCGGTTTAGATGATTCTAATTATGAACAAAGAGAGCTTAAATATACTCGTATTGTTCATGCTGAAATGAATTGTATTTACAATGCTTCATGGAATGGTGTTAGTTTAAATGAAGCATATATGTTTGTTTATGGAATGCCAGTTTGTCATGAATGTGCAAAGGGTATAATTCAAGTCGGAATTAAAAAAGTAATTGTACCATATAAATTAGATGTACCAAATAAATGGGCTTTATCAACGGAACTTACAAAATCTTTTTTTGATGAAGCAGGAATTAGTTACGAGTATACTGAATATGAAGACTAAAAAGTTTGATGAACAAGAATTAAAAAATTCAAAACGTATTTACAAGAGTGCTACACCTAAATACACTCTTGACTGGTATGTAAAATGGATAGCAAGTGTATTCTTGCTAAGTGCTATGTCACTGCGTGGAATAGATGGATTTCAATTGATTGACTTATCATTATCTCTTACAGGTATTATAGGTTGGTTATGGGTATCTATTCTTTGGAAAGATAGAGCTTTGGTTATNTTAAATGCAGCAGGATTAGTACTACTATTGAGGAATTTAATAACTAGTTTAACATCATGAAAGTAGCTTTTATATTTGGAAAAGGAATTGATGGTTGTGGTGTAACTAGAGGTGCTTTAATTTTTGAAAAGTATCTAAATGAAAATGGTCATACCACTATGGTAGTGGATTTTGATAATGGCCAAAGCTTTGGTAGAGCAAAGAATTCACAATGGATAGGTGAAGTACACAAAGTAAATAAAGCTGATCCTGATGTAAATAATAAAATTGTCAACTTTGTAAATAGTTGTGATATAGCTATATTCCATTCTCATCCTACAAGGAAACAAGCACTATATACTGATAGGTACCGAAGATTTTTAGAGAATATAGATTCTCCAATAAAAGTAATACATGATCATTCTATTGCTAAAACAAACATAAATGCAATACCACAAGCTTGCGAAATATTTTCTCATGCTGATGTAGCGGTTATTCAATCATTGGATGGATTTAGTAAAGAAGCTTATACTAATTTTGATAAAGGATTAGAAGATAAACTAATTGAAAATCCAATATGGATTGTACCACAAGATTTTGATAAGTTTAATAAATCATTTGAAGATAGAGAAGATCACTTACTTTATCTTGGTAGGATGTCTCCTCTAAAAGATCCAGCAATGATATGTAGAATTCAACCACATATGAGAGATTGGAAACTATCAATCATTGGTTGTGAAAATTCAATATCATCAGTAAGTATGTACTCAGAAGATTTAACNATAAATCCATCACCTTATGTTCCAGCTTATAGGCCAATGATTTATCAACACAACTTAACAAAAGATGGTACATACAAGTTATCTGAAAAAGAGCAAGCCAAAGATGGTAAAATAAGTTCATATGATAGTTATCTCTATGACTGGGGTATGGAACAATTAGGAAGTTGCAAGGCTTCATGGTGTGGATATAAATTATCTAATCCTGATGAATACGGCACCAGGATGGAATATACAATGATTGAATCCTTCTTACTTACTCTACCAATTATTAATAGACACTTTGCTGAAAACGCATATGCTCCTGATGGTAGAAAGTGGGGTGACATATATGGTCCACTAATATCTCAAGCAAGGGAAGAAGAAGAATTGTCAGAAACATTACTATCAATGAGCAAAGAAGAATGGAATGAAAGAACTGAAGCTTGTAGAAAATTAATATTTGATTTTAATGATATACAAACTATGGGTAATAAATTTTTAGATACAATATTAGCTCATGGAAAAAGACCAAAGATAAGTGCCATAGATAGAATAAGTAAATACTTTCCAGAAGCTAAAGCTCTTAGAGAAGAAGGCGTCACAGTTATGTCATCAGCTACTGGAACACTAAAGGAAAAAAAATTAATTATGGTAGACGGTAAACAACAGGAATATAAATCCAAAGTAAATACCTTAGAGGAGTTCTTCTAATGTATAATAAAAGATTAATAGTAGATTTTGATGATACAATAGCTTTTACTAAAAATAGGGATTGGGAAAATGCTAAACCAAATATTGATCTCATTAAAAAATTAAATGAGTTATCTAGCTGTGGATGGACTGTTGATATATTTACAGCTCGTGGTTCACTATCTTGTTCTTCTAGAGAAGAAGCTGATAAAACTTATAGGCCACAAATAGAAAAATGGTTAGAAAAAAATAATGTAAATTATACAATGTTAAGTTTTGATAAACCATTAGGTGCTTACTACATTGATGATAAAGGTATAACACCAGAAGATTTTGTATCTACAAACATAAGACAATTGGAAGGTGGATTATCAGGATCAGATATCTATACCGATGGATTGTTAGTTCATAAGACTGATAAGAATTCTCATTTAGTCCATGCATGGTTTAATTACGCAGATCGTCCTGGCTTAAATGTGCCTAGGGTTGAAAGAGTTGTTGGTGAAACAATAACTATGGAGTACATTCCACATGATGAAAATTACTTTATGAATTCTCCTTATAAAGCTTTAGGTATTATTCAAGAAACAATAGATGCTATGAGAGATACTTCTCCATTAGAAACGGATTATGTGTTTAATGATTATATCAATAGAATAGAAAATCATGCCACGCTATCAAATCAACCCGAGTTTATGAAAATAGCAAAAACACTTGAGTATCTAGATTTGAATCCAACATTCTTTCATGGAGATTTTGGTATAAAAAATATGTTGTTTCATGATGAAGAATTATATTTAATTGATCCAATACCAAATGTCTTTGGATGTATAGAATTAGATATTGCAAAATTTATTGCTAGTTTAGTTATAAATGAATATGATTCAAAGTATGTTCATTTAGCTTTTAAAACTTTAACTTTGTTTAATGATATACACAGTTTTCATATGGATGCTTTAGTTAGAGCTGAAATATTGAGGGTATATAAGTATCATCCTAATAAATCTGTAGTAGATGCAATGATACTTGACACAGAATTATATTGAGGTACATATGTTTTTAGATAAAAAGAAATTACCAGAGGGAGCAAAAGTAGGATTCACGTGTTCTACTTTTGATTTATTTCATGCTGGTCATATAGTAATGTTGCAAGAAGCAAAATCAAAATGCGATTATTTGGTTGTAGGATTATTAATAGATCCAACAGTTGATAGACCAGATTCTAAGAACAAACCTATACAAACTCCATTTGAAAGATACGTACAGTTGTCTTCATGTAGATATGTAGATGAAGTTATACCATTTACTACAGAACAAGAAATTGTTGATATGATTTTAACTATTAACCCTGATATTAGAATAGTAGGAGAAGAATATAAAGATGTAGAACACACGGGCAAAGGACTTTGCCCAGTACATTATAATAAAAGAAGGCATTCATTTTCTTCAAGTGATTTAAGGGACAGAGTAAAAAATGGAAAATAATTTTGCAAGTATTGTTCCATTGATAGGTGGTGAAACTATAGCCATGCAAAACGTTTTTGGAAAAAGACCTGAGTACCTTATGACATATGACGGGTTTCAAGATAATGAAAGCCATTTAATAAATTATTATAAGAATGAAGTTCCTTACTTTAATTTATCTGAAGGACAAAAACCAAACTATTCTGTTGATGTTATAAACACGGTATGCCCATGCGCTGGTTTAAGTTCATTATCTCCATCAGCTAGTTCAACAAATGAAGCAAATGATTGGATGGTAACTTCAGCAAAATATGTCTTGGGCGAACTAAAACCAAAAGTTTTCTGGGGAGAAAATGCTCCAAGGCTAGCATCTAAAATGGGAAAGCCAGTAGTAGAAAAACTAAGAAAGATAGGAAATAAGAATGGATATACATTATCTATTTTTCAAACTAAATCAATTTTACATGGCTTATCTCAAGTAAGGGATAGAACATTTTATTTCTTTTGGAAAGATGATAAGGTTCCACTATTTGATTACATATATAAGAATCACATAAATATAGCTGATGATATACGTAATGTAAATCTAAGGGATGATGATCCTATGAGTCAAATCATAACTAATAAAAGAAAACCAAGTGAAGATCCTTATTATAAATTTGTTTTAGAAGAATTGCATGGTGGAATTACACATAACGAGTTTCAAAATCAATTAACTAAAACTGCTAACATTCAAGATTATATAGAAGAAAGAACTGATTATATGGAAGTAAGAAAATGGATGTTAGAACATGGATACGAGAAAGAAGCAGAAAAGTGCATCAGAATGTATCGAAAATTAAAGTCTGGGGGTAATATTATGAGAAAGCAAACAGAGGTGCCTGTTGATAAGATTGGAGCTTTTGTTGGTCATATGCCAATGATGTTAACCCACCCCGATGAAGATAGATATCTTACGGTAAGAGAATGTTTATCACTAATGGGTTTACCAGATGATTTTGAATTATTGAATCCACGTAGATCAATAAATCATATATGCCAAAATGTACCAGTTACTACAGCAGAATTTGCTTCGAAGATGGTACTTAAATACTTAACTAATAGTCTAGACATGATTGATACAGACTTCTTAGTACAAGATAATAGAAAAAAAGAACTAAAATATCAAAAAAACAGTTTACAATTGACTGAATTTATGGTATAATAGACATATTAACAGGAGAAAATATGCTTAGTGTAAATGAACAGTTTCCAGCATTCCAATTAAATGGTATCAATGCTGAAAACCAACATGTGACAGTTTCATCGAGCCAACTTGAAGGTTCATGGGCAGTCATTTACTTTTATCCAAAAGACTTTACATTTATTTGTCCAACCGAAATAGCTGGTATGGATAAACTAATGGATGAAGCAATTGTGTTAGGAGTATCAGGAGATAATGAATATTGCAAACTCAATTGGAAATTGCAAAATGAAACTATCGGTAATATTAAACACACATTAGCTGGAGATACTGGTTTGTATCTATCAACTGAATGTGGTATATTGGATATTAATGAAGGTGTATGTTTAAGAGCAACTTTCATTTTAGATCCAACAGGTGCTATTCAACATGTATCAGCAAATGCGCTAGATACTGGAAGAAGTGCCGATGAAATTTTAAGAACAATTCAGGCTCTCAAAGCCGGTGGATTAACCGGATGCTCTTGGGAACCGGGAGATCAGTACGTTGCCTAGTGTAGATTTAAGACCAAGAAAAAGAAACAAAAGAGATAAAAGGCCACCAAAGCCTATGCCATTTGATGTGGCTTTAAGGAAGTTTAAGAAAGCTTGTGAAAAAGCTGGCATAGTACAAGAAGTAAGACGTAGAGAGTTTTATGAAAAACCTACGGCAAAACGTAAACGCAAAAAAGCTGAAGGCGTTGCACGTTGGAGAAAAAAAGAACAATCAATGCAATTAAGACCTGATAGGAGGTGGAAGTAATGTCTATAATGAATAAACTTAAAAAGAATTCTAAAATTAAAGCAACTGCTGTTTTGGAGGATTCTGTTTTCTTTCAAGAAAAAGATGTAGTAACTACCTCAGTTCCTATGATAAATGTTGCTTTGTCTGGTGATGTTGAAGGTGGTATGACAAGTGGATTAACTGTTTTAGCTGGTCCATCAAAACATTTTAAAACTTCATTTGCTCTTTTAATGGCAAGTGCATATTTAAAAGAACATGAAGATGCAGTTTTACTTTTTTATGATTCTGAATTTGGTTCACCACAATCATATTTTGAATCATTTGATATTGATGTATCAAGGGTACTACATACACCAATCACTGATGTTGAACAACTTAAATTTGATTTGGTTGGTCAATTAGAAAATATTGATCGTGGTGATAAAGTATGTATTGTAATTGATTCAATTGGAAACCTGGCTTCAAAGAAAGAATTGGAAGATGCTTTAAATGAAAAGTCAGTAGCTGATATGTCAAGGGCTAAGGCATTAAAGGGATTGTTCAGAATGGTTACTCCTTATCTTACCATGAAGAACATCCCTTTACTTGCCGTAAATCATACTTATCAAGAAATTGGTTTGTTTCCTAAAGCTATAGTATCTGGTGGTACTGGTATTTATTACTCAGCAGATAATATTTGGATTATAGGAAGGCAACAGGAGAAAACGGGTGCACAAGTTACAGGATATAATTTCGTCATTAACGTGGAAAAATCTAGGTTTGTCAGAGAAAAATCAAAGGTTCCTATTAGTGTTAGCTGGGAAGGCGGCATTGAGCGTTTTAGTGGCTTGTTGGACGTTGCTCTTGCTGGTAATTACGTTGCCAAGCCTAGCGTTGGTTGGTATTGCCGTGTTGATAAAGAAACTGGAGAACTCCTCGATCCTAAGGTAAGGGCTAAAGATACTTTAGAAGAAGATTTTTGGAAACCAATATTTGAAGGTACTGACTTTAAGAAATTTGTAAAAGGTCATTATCAAATTGGTCACAAACCTTTATTAGAAGTAGAATTAGATATTGCACAAGATGAATGAAGTAATTACACCAGAAGATTATAAGTTTATTGAATCAGATCAAGAAGACTGGTATGGTGTTGAATTACTTACAGGAAAATGGAAAGGAGTCAAGTATATATATGGTAAAGTGTCTGTCAAAGAATCTCCTGAAACCGGAATGGCAACACTTGGATTTACTTGGAATCCTATAGATACCAATGGATTCGAAGATGATGATTTATTGAATGATATTAATTTTAAGAATTACCTTGGTGGTGTATTACAAAACATCATTGAGGATTCGCTAGATAATGGAGCGCAGATTGGAAATCTCAAATCAAATTCAAACACATATATTGAACCATCTGATTAATGATGAGGAATATTGTCGTAGAGTAATACCTTTTTTAAAGAAAGAATATTTTGAAAATGAACATAAGGTCGTATTTGATCTTATTGTTTCATTTGTAAACCAACATAATAAATTACCTAGTGGTAAAATCCTAGACCTTGAACTTAAAAAAGTAAGTGCACCTGATATTGTACTTACTAATACGCAAGAATTAATTGATAATCTTAAAGACAAATCTGATATAGATATCGATTACCTTATAAATGAATCAGAAAAATGGTGTAAAGAGAGGGCTGTATACAATGCCATTATGGAATCGATTCAAATCATTGATGGAAAAGATAAAGAGCGAGGAGATGGAGCTATTCCGGACATACTCAGTAATGCTCTTGGGGTGTCTTTTGATCCTAATATTGGACACGATTATATAGACAATTCAAATGATCGTTTTACATTTTACAATACCAAAGAAACAAGAATCCCATGGGATTTAGATTATTTTAATAAAATTACGAAGGGTGGCTTACCGAATAAAACGTTAAATATAGCCATGGCTGGTACCGGTGTAGGTAAGTCACTCTTCATGTGTCATGCAGCTGCAGCAAACCTTGAGCTCGGCAAAAATGTTCTTTACATTACTATGGAAATGGCTGAAGAAAGAATAGCCGAACGTATTGATGCTAATCTTATGGATCTTCCTATCCAGCAATTAGAAACACTTCCTAAAAATGTATTTGATGGAAAGATTGAAAAGATTGCAAAGGGATCTATAGGAAAGCTCATAGTAAAAGAATATCCAACTGGTGCAGCTCATGTTGGTCATTTTAGAGCTTTGCTTAATGAATTAAAGCTCAAAAAGAATTTCAAACCCGATATTATATACATTGATTATTTAAATATTTGTGCATCATCTAGGGTTAGAGGGCTTGGCGGTAGTATAAATACTTATTCGTATGTTAAATCTATTGCTGAAGAGTTAAGAGGTTTAGCTGTCGAATTTGATCTTCCGATCGTGAGTGCAACGCAAACTACACGGTCTGGTTATTCAAATACTGATGTCGGATTGGAAGATACTTCGGAATCGTTTGGTTTACCAGCAACTGCTGATCTGATGTTTGCTCTTATCTCAACTGAGGAATTAGAAGACCTTGGGCAGTTACTCGTAAAACAATTGAAGAATCGTTATAACGATCCAACCAAATACAAAAGGTTTGTGATTGGTATTGATCGTGCAAGAATGAAACTTTACGATGTAGAAGAATCGGCTCAAACTGACATTATGTCAGATATGGCCCCCGATAAACCAATAGCAACGTGGGGCGATAGAGAAACAAAAGACACGTTTGCTGACTTTAAAACGTAGGAGAATATATGGAAATGTTAAGTAAAGCTAAAGATTGGGTAATGGATCGAGTTGGTGAAAGGACATCATTAGATGGTCTTACACTAGTTGTAATATGTGGATCTGTTATTTTATTTGGTGGAATAGCAAAGCTTCTAGCTTGGCTAGGACTTGCTTGGGGTGTATACACTTTAGTTAAATCCGAAGGCTAAAATAAATTAAAAAAAACCGTTTACAAATCTCCAAAATTGTGGTATAATATTAATATCAAATGGAAAAAGGAGTTAAAATGGATTATGAAAAGCTAACTGAAGAGCAACAAGCTCATGTTGATGCAGCCAATGATGCTGCAACTGATGATCACACAATTTGTATGTGTGGCAAATTAATTGATGAATGTGATGAATCATACGTTCATATGACAAGTGGATATTGAAATGCAAGTAATGCAACAAATAGTAAAAGATAATGATAATGTTATGGTTTCTCAACCAGCAATATTAGTTGATATGGATGGAACCTTATGTATACGTGAAGGTTTTTCAGATAGAGATCCATATGATTGGTCAAAGGCTGGTGAGGACGGTGCATGTCCAGTTGTAAGTGATATTGTACATAGGTTTTCAGCAGATCATACAATAATTATTTTGACAGCAAGACCAAAGTCTGCTGAATTGATTTGTAGATCCTGGCTGAAATCAAATAGGATTCCCTTTGATCATATCTTTACTAGAAAAGATAACGATTTTAGAGAAGACTCTATTGTAAAAAAAGAAATCTACGATAATTACATTAAAGATTTTTGGAATGTAAATTTTGTTATGGATGACAGAGATCGTGTAGTTGATATGTGGAGATCGATTGGCTTAAAAACTTTACAGGTATCACCAGGTGATTTTTAAAGTTATAGCCACAAGTAAAGCAAAGATTGTAGCTGAATATCTTTATGAGTTAGAAGAAACAGCTACGGTCTTTGCCGAGCGCATGAAAGAAAAAGGTTACGATGTAATAATTGAAAGGATATACCACCATGATTGAAGTAGAAACATTATTTGTATTTTTAATTTTTAGTGCGGGTATTGGCTATTCATGTTTCAAAGAAGGAACAAAACATGGAGCTAGTTCATGCCTAGAATTATTGCATGAAAAAAAGATAATCTGTTATGATAACCGTGGTCATATAAAACCTAATCCCTTCTTTGATCATGGTCCCTGGGTAGATCCAGACGAGACATCATGATGTATAAATAGATATATCGAAAAAGGATGTATCTATGCAATCATTTAAATCATTTAATATAACTGAAAAACTCAGGCCAATGGGCAACCCTGAATGGGAAAAGCCTAACTCTGGTACTGGTGAAGCTCGCACAGATATATTAAAACGATTAATACAAGATAATAAACCAATTGAATTAGCCAAGGGCGGATCTTTTAAAGTATCTGATATAGAAAATGCTTTAAAAACTATTGATGCATATGTGAAAGCTGATCATCAGGGTGGATTTACACTTAATGCTGATGATGGTAAAGTATATAAAAATACTCAAATAGGTAAAGCAAAAGTGTTCGGTGGTGCAACAGGTGGTGCTGGTTCGGGAACACAAGATACTAAAAGAAATGAATGTCATAATGCTGCTATGATGCAAGCTTTTATTGACCATGGCATGCAAGGATTAGATCATTTTAATGATAAGATATTAGAAGCATCATATAAAAAAGTTAAAGGTGATGCTAAATGGTCTGAGCTTGCAGACATTCCAGAAGACTGGATGAAATCTTCTTATTATATTACTCATGAATTATTGAAAGGTGGTTACATTAACAAGAATCATGTATTTCATCGTGGTAGTAAAGAAATGATAAAGCTATATGCCTTAAAAGATATTGCTTACAAAAATAATGGATTCAAACCTTTAAAGGATGATAAATGGAATCCAGGAGATGTATGGGCCATAGCAAAAGATTTTAATTTTAATGAATTAGATACATCATCAGTTGGAGCTTTTAATAAAGATATGCTCGAGCATTTTAATACTAAACGTTTAGTAGGTCTATCATTAAAAGGACCAATGACAAAACCTAACCCTCCAGTAAATGAATACAATAACGAATACCCGCCAGATACAGATAATTATAAAATAGTAAAACTCAAATTAGAATCAGATAGAGGTAATTTCTGGTCATCAAAAGCTACAACAATTGTATATGATGACGGCGAACTTATGTTCAAAGATAATTCACCAGGCGATAACGTTAAAGCAGAAATAAAAGGTAAAAAAGCTAGAGGTGGTGGTTTATCTTGGGGAGTTATGCAAGAATTTATACGTAGAGAATTACGTAAAAAATTACCAGATCATGCAAAAGGTATTAAAGCAATTGCTAAAAAAATATCAAAAGAATTAGATGGTGATCCTAAAAAACACAGATTTACTAAAAAAATATTCTTTAAAATGTATAATAACTTTTATAAGAATGAATCATATGATGACTTTGTTGAGAATATGAAGCAGCAAGATTGGACATGGATATCTGCTAAGCTTGGTTCTTTATATGTACATTATTATTTAGATACAAATGCTGGCCAAAAGGCTAACAATGTAATAACTCATTTTGTAAACTATGCAGGATCTAAAAGTTTAGATTCAAGCGTATACGTAAAGGCAGGCAAATAAATGGATAAACACTATCAAAATTGGACAACAGCTTATATTAAATCTATAAGAGAAATGCAAGATAGACAGGATGAAGCTCTTGTTGCAGATCATAGGGCAATCGTAAAACAAATATTAGATAAGTTAGAAGATACACTAGGAGATGCTCTAGTAAAAGGCGATGAAAAAAGTCTTGCATTAGTTAATCAAATAGCTAGAACTGTAGGATTAGGTGTAAGCCAGAAAAAACAAGCAAAGGGTAGAACGTTCTCATATAGGTTGAAAAAATGAAAACATTTAAACAGTTATTTGAAGGTGAAGGAACTAAAAAAGGGGAAAGCTGGGAAGCTGGTTATAAGAGGAGAGTTGTCAAAACAACTAAACCTGAGCATAAAGAGAAAGGTTATAAGTGGAGAATAAAAGGTAAGGAAAGGCCTGAAGTTACTATTAAATTATATAAATCAAAACCAGATTTTGCTGAATTTAAAAAACAAATGAGACGCGTGGCTGGCCACGAATTTGGAGGTTAATATGGTTTTAAGACCAGATAAAGATGCTATAGTTCAACATTTTAATTCCAGATGGAAGTATAGATATGACAAGGATCAATATGGTATGAATGATGCTTGGAAAATTATTTATGAACCAGATGCTGAAGGAAAATATGTAGGTGATTGTGAGGATTATGCTCTATCAATTCTTTATAGAATTTGCGGAGAAAGCCATATCAAAATGTGGTGGATGTTAATCACTCATCAAGCTGGTATATGTTTGGTTGGACCAAGCAAATGGAAACTATCTCATGCAGTCTTGAGATACAAAGGTGAATATGTTGATAATTGGACTAAGAAATTTGGTCCTAAATCTGAAATTGAAAAGAATCATACATTCCATTGGTTTCATGGATATGGATGGGCTTATATGACTGCACTAAAAATGTTAATTAGTAAAATAGTGAGGACATTTAAATGAAAAATTTTAATCAAATTAGGCATTCAACAGAAGAAATTCAAGAAGCTAAAGTTACTGATAATACCAAGGTCAAATGGTCACAGGTAAATCGTGCTATGGTTGATGCTGGTATGTCTCCTAAAGATATTATGAAAGTTCTTTCTGCACTCAGTAGGAAAATGTAATGAAAAGCTTTTTTGAAATAAGAGAACTTTGTTGCGAAGATTGTGATAATCTATACGATCATACAATTGAAGAAGCAGAGTATAAAGGAAGAAAGGTTAAACTTAACGATCCTATGCGTTCTAATGATGGCAAAAAGAAATTTTATGTGTATGTAAAAAATGAAAAAGGCAATGTCATTAAGTTAGGTTTTGGCGATCCTAACATGGAAATTAAAAGAGATGATCCGGCGCGCCGAGCATCTTTTAGAGCCAGACATCGATGTGATGATCCTGGACCAAAATGGAAAGCTCGTTATTGGTCTTGTTACCAATGGAGAGCAGGAGCAAAGGTAGATAATTAATGTTGAGCTTTAAAAATAAACTCCTGAATGAGGCCGCAGCAGCTAAGAATACTCATATGACTCATATTGAGGACTTAGTTCTTGACGGCGGAGTTAAGGGGGCCCGCCAGGCTATCCTAGCATTACGAGCACTCAGGGATATGCTTTCAGGTAACGCGAAGGCGCCAGTAGACGTTACGGTTAAATGGGACGGGGCCCCCGCTATTTTTGCTGGATTAGATCCCGATGATGGGAAATTCTTTGTAGCAAAAAAAGGTATATTCAATGCCAACCCTAAAGTTTATAAAAATCATGATGACATTGATGCTGATACATCTGGTGATCTAAATAAGAAATTAAAATTAGCTTTTGATAATTTAAAAGATATAGGTATCACTGGTGTAATACAAGGTGATTTTATGTTTGATTCAAAAGACTTAAAATCAGAAAAGATAAATGGTATAACACATACTACTTTCCATCCAAACACAATAGTATATGCTGTACCTAAAGGATCAGATTTAGATAAACAAATAAGTTCAGCTAAAATTGGTATAGTATGGCACACAAAATATGTAGGTGCAACCTTTGAAACCATGAAGGCTGAGTTCGCAGCTAACATAACTGATAAACTAAAAAGTAACAAGAACGTGTGGCAAGTAGATGCAACATTGCCAGATATATCTGGTACGGCTAGTATGACAGCAAAAGAAACAGCTGCAGTTACTAAGGCATTATCAAATGCTGGTAAAATATTTAAACAAATAGCAGCCTCAACTTTAAAAGAAATAGAATCAGATAAAGAATTAAATCTTTTAATCAATACATATAATAATACTAAGGTAAGAGCAAATCAAAGAATAACTAATACAACAGCTCACGTAAAAGGAATGATTGATTGGGTAAATGATAGGTATAATAAGCAGGCAGATAAGCTATCATCTCCTAAAGGGAAAGCTGGAGTTGAAGCAAAAAGAGAACGAGTTCTTAAATTTTTTAGCCCATCTAATCAAAAGAAATTAAAATTAGTGTTTGATTTACAAAATTTTATTGTAGATAGCAAATTAATTATTATAAATAAACTTAATAGTCTCAATAATATAGGGACTTTTGTAAAAACTAAATCCGGATTTAAGGTAACCAACCCAGAAGGTTTTGTTGCCATAGATCGTATGGAAGGTGGAGCTGTTAAACTTGTTGATAGATTAGAATTTTCTGCCAACAACTTTAGCAAAGATATAATTAAAGGCTGGGAAAATCCAGGCTGATGGGTACCGAGGATAAATGAAAACTTTTAAAGAGTTCACGCAACAAGACGAAGCCATGACATTGGCTACACGTATGAAAATGAAAGCTGCGTTCAGAAAGAACAAGGCTAAAATATTACGTGGTAGAAAAAAAGCTGCTAAGAAATTAGCTTCAATGGATAAGCTTCAAGCCCGCGCCCAAAAACAAGCCAGGAACATCCTACTTCAAAAAATACTACAAGGTAAAGATAAATCACAGTTATCTTATGCTGCAAGAGGCGATGTAGAGAAAAAATTAGCCAAGAAAAAAGCAGCTATAAAGAGAATAGCTAAAAAACTTTTACCTGCGGTTAAGAAAGCTGATAGAGAAAAACTTAAAAAGAAATCAGGGCCTCAGTAGGAAATATTATGGCAGATGTAAACTCATTTAAAAGATATTTGAAAGAAGATAGTAGCGAAATCGTATTTGCTTTTGGAAGATTTAACCCACCAACTATTGGGCATGAAAAGTTAATTGATGCTGTAAAAAAATTAGCAAGAGGTGGAACATATAGAATATATCCATCTCAAACTCAAGATGCTAAAAAGAATCCTCTTAATTTTAAAGATAAAGTTAAGTTTATGAGGAAGATGTTTCCTAAACATGCAAGAAACATTATGGCTGATACTGGAGTAAAAACTGCATTTGATGCTATAGTAAAATTATATGATCAAGGCTATACAAAAGTTACAATGGTAGCTGGTAGTGATAGAGTTGTAGAATTTGATAAGTTACTCAACAAATATAATGGTGTAAAAGGACGCCATGGTTTTTATCAATTTGAAAATGGTGTAACTGTAAAAAGCGCTGGTGCTAGAGATCCAGATGCTGAAGGTGCAAGTGGAATGTCAGCTTCTAAAATGAGAGCAGCTGCTGCAGCAAATGATTTACAAGCATTTTCAAATGGTGTACCAGAAATAAAAGGTGATTCACAATTAGGTTTATTTAATGCTGTAAGAGCTGGTATGGGTTTAAAAGCTGAATCTCATAATTTTAGAAAACATATACAACTAGAAAAAGTTTCGGATGTTAGAGAAGAATATATTGAAGGTAACTTATTTAAAGTAGGTGACGAAGTTGTATTAAAGAAAACTGATGAAGTTGGTACTATATCAGTATGTGGTAGTAATTACGTAATTATACAGTTAGGCGAAAATAAAAAAAGAGTTTGGTTAGATGATGTAGAAAAGATTGATGAAAAAACACAATATGAATATGGTACTAAAGCTGGCGCAGATGCATATAAAAGAGCAACACCTGGCCAGCCAGTAGAAGGAAGAGAAGATCCGGATATAGGACATCGCAAAGGTTCACAACCTGCAGGTTATTATAAAGGTTTAAAGAAAGGAACTAAAGATAAAAGAGCAGCGCACTTTAAGAAGTATGGTAAAATGGATGATGATGATCCAAGGGCTTATAAAAAGGCACCAGGTGATGCAACAGCCAAAACTAAACCATCTAAACATACAAAGAAATTTGCTCAAATGTTTGGAGAAAAAGATATGAAAAGTTTTAAAGCACATTTAGATGAACAAAATGTTAAAGCTGCTCTTAAAAAGAAAGCAGAAAAATCTGGAATGCCTTATGGTATATTAAAAAAGGTATTCGATAGAGGTGTAGCTGCATGGAGAACAGGTCATAGACCTGGAACTAATCCTACACAATGGGGATTAGCTAGAGTAAATTCATTTGCTACAAAATCAAAAGGAACATGGGGAGGAGCTGATAAAGACCTCGCCGCTAAAGTAAGGGGATAACATGTCAAATTGCAAATGCTGTGAATGTTGTAATTGTACTTGTTGTTAAGTTATGGGTACAGTAAGTAATTATAAGTCGATCATTAAAGAAGGTTGGTCAAAAAATATGGAAGCACTATGTGCTGCCATGAAACTGAATAAAATACAAAAAGATATTTTGACTGACTATATGAACAATGGTCAAATAAAATCTCAGTATGTTGGTAGGGCTGCCGGTTCGAATAAACAAACTAGAATATATGCTGCTAAGAAAAAATATACTGGTCAATTATCAGATAAAAAAGAAGCTCTATATGCTGCAATGAAATTAAATGCTAAGCAAAAAAATATATTAGCAACTTATATAAGATCTGGTAAAATAATGGGTAAATACAGCGGCTCAATGGCTGGATCTACTAAAGAAACACAAAGGTATGCAGGAATGCGGGCCTTTAAAGAATATTATGAGGGTGAAAATGCCTAGAGTAACTCAGACTGACCGTCTAGACAGAATTGAAATTAAACTAGACAAATTATCTGAAGCTGTAGTATCACTTGCTNGAGCTGAAGAAAAATTGAAATCCATGGAAAAGTTTATGCATCAACAGATGGATCAAATACTAGAAATGGGTAAAAGATTAGAAGATGTAGAAAAAAATGTAATGAATAACTCATCTACTATAAATATAATTAATAAACTATTCTGGATAGTTATGGCTGCTGCCGCAACGGCTATTACTGGAATGTGGATAATGCAATAAAGGAGGAAACTATGAAATTGCAAGATAAAGAAACTCTAAACGTTGCAGACGCAGTCAAAGACGTTCTAGAGGGTAAAGTAAAAAAAGAGGAAGTAAAATATCCTCATATGATGTATTCACCTGATGGCAAGGACGAAGTGGAAGTCAAAGATGAAGGCGAACACAACAAATATGCCAAGATGGGTTATGTACACAAGAAGCCTGATGTAAAAGAAGTTGAAGAACCTAGAGCAAAAGGTGAAAAAGATTTCAAAGATAAGCATGTGGTCAAGAAGTCTGGAATGAATCCAGATGGAACTAATATGAAAGAAGAACATGAAGATCTTGAAGAAAAAAAAGTTGAAGAAGTATCAGATAAGCAGAAAAAATATCAAAAAGTTTTTGCAGCTGCTCTAAAGAAGTTTGGTGTTAAATCACCAGGCGATTTGGAAGGAGATAAGAAAAAAGAATTCTTTGATTACGTTGATGCTCAGTATGATGCTGGTGAAAACGAGGCAGACTAATGAAAGATTTAATCAACGACTTAAGAGACGATATACAAGAAGCAACCGATTTATATGATAAAGAAGGTGTCCAAATAACTCGATTTGCTATGGGTAAAGGCAAAGGAATGGGTATACAAATTAACTTTTCTAAAGCCTTATTGCGTAGTATGTCAAAAAGTTCAGATGGTAGTGGATACGTTCAAATACCTATAAATCAAGTTAAAAACTTAGTCAAAGGACTAAATGTTGCAGTGAAAAGTAAATGAAAACTTTTAAAGATATTAGAAATCAAATTGTTGAAGGTAAATTAAAAGTAAGTGATTATGCTGGAGCTGTAGGCGGTGGAGATAGTCCAAAGAAGCTTGGTTTAAAAGTAAAAAAGACTGGTAGAAGTCCTTTAGGTGGAGATAATGTAGAAATATCTGGACCTGATAAAAAACTAATTAAATTTGCTCAAGATAATCTTGGTGTAGAAGGTAAAAATTTAAAGGCTATACAAAAAGAACTTGATGCTATGTAATTTTTGATATATATAATTCAGTATGGAACATTTTGAAAAATTGACAAACAAAAACTTTGAACTATTCGCTGCTCAACATTATAATAATCCAGAATGTATGGATGTTGACGAGTTTAAAGACGATTTAAGTAGATTTAAATACTTAAAAAGATTGCTAAGACGATATGCTGATCATGGAGATTTGCAAGAACGTCTTATACTAAATCATTTAATTGTTATCTATAATGTATTTGGAATAAAAGCAGCTAATAGAATGATATGGTTTAAAATAGAAAATGAGCATTATCATTTTATTAAACCATTTTTAGTATTCTTACACTACCTACCAAATGGTGAAAAGGTAGAAATAGGAATGGATCAAGGAATAGTTGACAGGTTAAGAAATATATGAACCAGGCACAAGAAATAATAAATGAAGGCCTGCTTTCAAGAGCAGGTGATATGTTCTATGCGTTTCGCTTTTTGAAATTATTAGTTACTCCCTTCAATAAAACTAAAGCTTTCGAATATGGACTAATTGATAAGAACGGTAAGAAAATTAGAAAAGCAGAATTACCAGCAGAAAAGGCAACATATACAATATTCCATCGATTAGTGTTCAATATAAAAAGAATTCTAAATGTTGCTCCAGGCGGTGTTGGTAGAAAATTAGCATCATATGCAACAGCACTCTTTTTAATTAAAGAACATACTGGAATATCTGAAGAAGAGATTATAGAAGTTTTAGATAAATTAGATGATACTGATTGGGATAAACTTCCAATTAACGAAAGTAAATGGTTTCAAAATGTAGATGGTGATTTAAACCCTGGATCATATAAACTTACTAGAGATATTGCATCTCCAGTGACAGGTGAATATATTGGATTCAAAGATTCAGTAGTTACAGTGGAGGATTTTACTCCACCTTACGATATATTTCTAAACTGTTATGTTTACAAAGTAAAACACTATTTAACAAATCAAGAATTGTTTGTCACTAATCATGACTTACGAAGATAGTATATATAATATATGGATATAAAAACATTTAAAATGTGGGAAGATGCAGCTGCTAACTCTGCCGGAGGAGGCGGAATACATGGCATAGGTGTGGGTCCCAAAGGTGAACCTGGAGTTGACATGAAAAAAAGAAAAAAGGAACTGCTCTTATTCACCAAAATGCAAAGTAGGTTAAGAGCAAAGGATGTTAAATAAAGTATTAATAGGTATATTAGTAGCAGTATCGTTTGGTGGATACATTTTATATAATAAGAATCAAGAGCTAATTAAGCTCAATCAAGCATTTGAAATAAGAAATGCTGAACAAATAGCTACAATCGAAGCTATTCAAAAAAATCTTCAAAAAACATCTAGAGAATTAACGGGTTTACAAGTAAGAAATCAACAATATGAAGTTGAAATGGCTGAATACATGGACATTTTTAGAAGACATAATCTTTCTAAATTAGCAAGTGCTAAACCAGGTATGATAGAAACAAGAGCCAACAACAAAACAAAAGAGGCATTTGATGCAATTGAAAACGATAGCGCTAGGATTAGCGCTCTTAACGATTAGTGGTTGTAGTATATTCGGGCCTAGAGAAGTAGAGGTTATAACAAAACCTGTACAAATCGATATAGTGCAGCCAGTATTACCTAGGCCAATAAATTTAAAAGAGCCAAAGTGGTACGTAGTTTCAGATACTAAAATAATTGAAAAGTGTTTAAAGGATCCTGAAACAAAACAACCAAACTGTAAATTAGGCCGAGAAGATTTATATCCTGAAGGGTATACATATCTTGATAAATTTATAGATGATATTAAAAAGAATCATGGTGGAGACGTTGTATTCTTTGCTATGACAGTAGATGATTATGAGCTTATGGCTTTTAATACTCAAGAAATAAGAAGATATATTAACCAGCTCGGTGAAGTAATAGTTTATTATAGGAATGTTACCATAAACGATGATGAAGGCGGAGCTATAGAAATAAAGGTGGAGAAAGATGGCAACTAGAATGAAAGAACAATTAAGCAGTTGGGGAAGAGCTGAAGTAGCAGCTAAACTATCTGCGCATGCTTATAAATCAGAAAAAGATGCAATAGCAGCATGTAAAAAAATGGGGTTCCCATGGGCTAAGTTAATATCCAGGGATGGAGCAGAAGTATTAGTAGCCAAAGATCGTAATGATCTTTGGTTTGCATTTAGAGGTACTGAACCTTCTAAACTGAATGATGTAATGGCAGATTTACATATTATAAAAAATACTGCAATGGCCGGCGGAAGAGTTCATGGAGGATTTCAAAAAGAAGTAAATGATTTATGGATGGATATACTTGCGGAATTAGAGCATAACGATCAGCTAAAAGTTCGTAAAGATGTTTATATGACAGGACATTCATTGGGTGCAGCCATGGCCACAATAGCTTCTACTAGATATCAACCTACAGAATTATTTACTTTTGGTTCTCCTAGAGTTGGAGGTCCAAGATTTGTAAAAAATATAAAATGTATACACTACAGATTTATGAATAATAATGATATTGTATGTCGTATTCCACCAGCTTGGCTAGGTTTTAGACACCATGGAGAAATGATATACTTCAATCGATTTGGTGATAAAGCACTTAAACCAACTTGGGGAGATATGTTCTATGGTATATGGAACTCTTGGAAGAGGTTCAAATTCTTTGATGGCATTGTTGATCATGGAATGCCAAACTATGTAAAAGCAATTAGTAAACTTAAGAAGGCAGTATAATGTATTGGTTAACAATGCTAACGCTTAAAGCCATTTTAAGTTCAATTATAGGTAGTTCATTTTATCAGTGGTTTCAAGGAACCACTGGTGGAATATGGTTTCAAAAACAAGTTGACAGATTTATGCAATACTTTGCTGAAAAGTATGATATTGAGTTAGCTAAGAAAGACGCTAAGTTTAGGAAGCAGTACCCTTTAATAGCTGAAAGACTCGATTCTTTGGAAGAGGAAATCGAAAAACTAAAAAAATAACCTTTACATTTTAAAATAAATGTGATATAATATACACTATTAGATTATGAACGGAATAAATACATCAATGATAAATGTCACAAAAAGAGATGGATCGTTACAAGAATTTAATTTAGACAAAGTACATCAAGTACTAGAGTGGGCGACTGCAGGAATCACGAGTGTATCACAATCAGAGATTGAACTAAAATCTAATATTCAACTGTATGATAAGATTCCAGCCTATGATATACATGAGCTTCTCATTAAATCTGCTTCAGAACTTATAAGCGATTATACACCAAACTATCAATTTGTTGCAGCACGTCTAATATCCTATAAATTAAGAAAAGAAGTCTATGGCCAGTATGATCCTTGGCCGCTAACCAAATTAATTGAAAAGAATATAGAACGAGGTGTCTATGATAAAAAGATACTTGAGTACTATACTACTAAAGAATTAGAAGAATTAAACAGTTATATTAAGCATGATAGAGATAACAACTTTACTTATGCTGGTATGGAACAATTTAGAGGTAAATATCTAGTTCAAGATAGAAGATCTAAATTGTGTTTTGAAACGCCACAAATGTTATATATGATGGTGGCAGCAACTTTATTTTCTAAGGAGGAAAACAACAGATTAGCATGGGTGAAAAGTTATTATGATGCGATTAGTCAATTTTATATATCGCTACCTACACCAATTATGGCAGGAGTTCGAACACCTACTCGCCAATTTTCGTCTTGTGTACTCATTGAATCCGGAGATAGCCTTGATTCCATTAATGCTACTTCTACTTCTATTGTTAAGTATATAAGTAAAAAAGCTGGCATTGGTATCGGTGCTGGTTCCATAAGAGCTGAAGGTGCAAAAGTTGGAGATGGTTCAGTAGTTCATACTGGGCTGATACCATTTCTAAAATATTTTCAAGCTGCAGTAAAATCTTGCTCTCAAGGTGGAGTGCGAGGTGGAGCTGCAACTGTATATTTACCAGTATGGCATTACGAATTTGAAGATCTTGTAGTACTAAAAAATAATAAAGGTACTGAAGAAACAAGAGTTCGTCATATGGATTATGCATTTCAATTCAATAAATTAATGTATGAACGATTATTGGAAGGTGGCAATATAACCTTCTTTGATCCAAATGATGTACCGGGTTTATATGAAGCATTTTTTGCTGATCAAGATAAATTCAAACAACTATATGAAAAGTATGAAAGAGCATATTCTATAAGAAAGAAAACTTTACCTGCACTTGAAGTCTTTCAATCTATATTGACTGAAAGAAAAGATACTGGTAGAGTTTATATAATGAATGTTGATCATGCAAATGATCATGGCTCATTCTTAGTGGACAAAGCTCCAATCAGAATGAGTAATCTATGTTGTGAGATAGATTTACCAACACAACCATTAAGTTCTTACGATGATGATGCCGGCGAAATTGCCTTATGCACATTATCAGCAATAAACTGGGGTATCATAGATGATACAAAAGATTTTGAAAAGTACTGTACTTTGACAGTCAGAGCTTTAGATAATCTTTTGGATTACCAAGAATATCCAATAAAGGCAGCTGAAATTGCCACAATGAATAGAAGACCATTGGGTGTTGGAATAATCAATTTAGCATATTTCTTGGCTAAAAGAGGATTAAAATATGATGATGAAGCTTTAGATATTATAGATGAATATGCTGAAGCTTGGTCTTATCATTTAATTAAAGCTTCGGCTGAATTAGCTGAAGAAAAAGGCTCATGTTTATTGTCAGATCAAACAAAATATGCTTCTGGAAAACTCACAATTGATACATATAAAGGTGCAGTAGATAATTTAACAAAGCGCAAATCTACCATGGACTGGGACTCGTTGAGAAACGCTCTTAAAGAACATGGGATTAGAAATAGTACGTTAATGGCATTGATGCCAGCTGAAACATCTGCACAAATTAGTAATAGTACAAATGGTATTGAACCTCCTCGAGCTTTGGTATCATATAAACAGAGTAAAGACGGTGTCATGGCACAAGTCGTACCTGGCTATCACCATTTAAAAAACAAATACGATTTATTGTGGGATCAAAAATCTCCTGAAGGGTATTTAAAAATATGTGCCATTCTACAAAAATACGTAGACCAAGGCATAAGCGTAAATACATCTTATAATCCGGAACACTTTGAGGATCATAAAGTTCCTATGTCACTAATGATACGTGACTTAGTAACTTCGTACCAATATGGTTTGAAACAACTTTATTATTTCAATACCTTTGATGGTTCAAAAGATGTAAAAGATGAATTACCCTCAGCAGTAGATGACGCTGCTAATATAATGTCAGCTTACGATAAATACGCAGATTTAGATGATGATTGTGATAGCTGTAAAATTTAAGGAGCAAAATGAGCGTATTAAAAAAGAATCAAAAATCCCACTTGAAAAAGCACATGTTTCTGGATGAATGTGTTGATATACAAAGATTTGATGTTTTAAAATATCCAGCTTTAGATAAAATAACCGATAAACAATTAGGATTCTTTTGGAGGCCAGAAGAGGTTGATATTTCAAAAGATAAAAAAGATTTCGAGAATTTAACTGAACATGAACAACATATTTTCACTAGTAATCTCAAGAGGCAAATACTACTGGACTCGGTTCAAGGCCGGGCTCCTAACCTGGCGTTCCTCCCTATTGCAAGTTTACCAGAAGTTGAGAACTGGATCGAAACTTGGAGTTTCTCTGAAACTATTCATAGCAGATCTTATACTCATATCATTAGGAATATTTACCCTAATCCTTCTAGTGTATTTGATGGTATGCTTGATGTAAAAGAAATCTTAGAATGTGGTAATGTTATAGGAAAATATTACGACGATTTAATTAAAGAGCCTAATAAAGAAAATCTGTGGATGTGTATGCATTCAGCAAATGCTTTAGAAGGTATAAGATTTTATGTTTCATTCGCCTGCAGTTGGGCTTTCGCTGAATTGAAAAAAATGGAAGGAAATGCAAAGATTATTAAGTTTATTGCAAGGGATGAAAATGTTCATCTTGCAGGAACAACCACAATAATTAAAAACATGTTGAAAGAAGATCCAGACTATATAAAAATACAAAAAGATAAATTGCAGGAAGTAACAGATTTATTTGTGGAAGTTATAGAACAAGAGAAACAATGGGCTCAATACCTGTTTAAAGATGGTTCAATGATTGGGTTGAATGAAAAGTTGTTGGGTGACTATATTGAATGGATAGGATGTAAAAGAATGAGAGCAATAGGACTTGATTGTCCATATACAGTTTCTAAATTAAATCCATTACCATGGACTGAGAAATGGATAGGTGGTGGAAATGTACAAGTAGCACCACAAGAGACAGAAATCAGTTCCTATGTTGTTGGTGGAGTAAAACAAGATGTTGATAAAAATACTTTGGCGGGATTATCTTTATGAGTGATTTACAAATAAGACCAATTGATGCAGTATATTCACAACCGTATAAAAATATAGAATATCAGCAAGTTACGGTAAAGGTCAATGGTAATCAACAAACACAGACGGTTTACACATATGATAAGTATGGTAATTTAATTGAAACAGTAGTAAGAAGACATGAAATAGGTTTAGTATGACAGATCCATGGAAAAGACCAACCACATCAAAAAGCTATAAAATACCACAACAAATAGGAATTAATTTTAGTTATCCTAAAGCAAGTCCTGAAACAATTACTCAATGGGATGAAACTGATAGAGCTTGGTGGGGTAAACATACATTCAAAATTGTAATTGCTGCATCGATTATTCAAGTATTAATGCTTGGACTAATGGGTGCAACAATGTTTTTAATTCAAATGGGAGTAAAATAAATGTATATAGAAATATATGGCAAGGAACAATGTCCTTATTGCGATATGGCTGAAAGAGTTGCACAGCAATTTATTCAAGAGTCAGAACATAAGTATACAAAGTATATGTTAGATGTAGATTTTAATCGTGATGATATGATAGAAAAGTTTCCAACTGCAAGAACCTTTCCACAGATAATGATTGATGGCGAACCCATTGGTGGTTATACAGAATTTGAAAGGTTAATACGTGAATTTTGAATGTCCTCATTGTTACGCATCTATTAAGATTGAGTACAACAATCCAAATGAAATGCCTGAATTTTTATTTTGCCCATCATGTGGAGAAAGAGAAGAAAGAGCTCCACTAAACTTTGATGACCCTGAATATGATTACTTGGATGACGATCCGTGGGATGAATAAATACTTATATGGTTTGGACATACAAAGGCGTAAAATGGAATCCTCCTGATAATTTCAGTCAGGATATGTACTATGGTTTTGTGTATTGTATAACTAATCGAGCAACAGGACAAAAATATATAGGCAAAAAATTTTTCTGGTCTAAAAAAACATTACCAATAACCAAGAAAAGAAAAAGAAGAAAAATTACTTATGTTGAATCAGATTGGCAAGACTATTATGGATCAAATAAAACCTTAAACGAAGAAATAGTAACTGCAGGGACTGATTGTTATCATAGAGAAATATTGCATTTGTGTAAGACTAAAGGAGAATGCGCTTATATGGAAGCAAAGGAACAATTTGATAGAGATGTTTTATTGAGTGATAAATACTATAATGGTATCATAGCTTGTAAGATTGGTGCCAGAAGTGTAAAAGATTTAAAAAACAGTTTACAAAATAGTAAAAATATGGTATAATATAACTATGAAAAAATCAAATATAATCGATACTTTCATTGAAAGAAGAAAAGCTCAGATTCTGGAACAAGAAGAAGATGATGATATTATTTACGACGATTTATTTGAGCAGTCAGTAGACTTAGGAAGATTTGCTTTACACTTGATTGAAGTTGGATTAGAAGAATATGGTGTGGATTTTGATTATAAAAAGAATCCAGATCTTCGATCAGATATGTTTGTGATATTGAATTTACTTGTAGCAACATTATTAAGAGAGCAAGGGTTAGCACATGCACTTCATTCTGATCTAAATAAGTTGAAAACAAGAATTTTAAAAATGGAAAAATATAAAGATGATACTAATTGATTATAACCAAATAGCACTATCAAATATTATAGTGCAAAAATTAAATGATGAAGATTTGATAAGACATATGATACTTAACAGTATACGTATGTACAATAAAAAGTACAGAAATGATTATGGTCAAATGGTAATATGTGCTGATGGAATGAATACATGGCGAAAAAACTTTTTTCCTCAGTACAAAGCACATCGTAAAAAAGGACGTGAAGAATCTAGTATGGATTGGAATGAAATATTTCGTGTCCTTAACTTAGTACGTGAAGAAATAAAACAAAACTTACCATATAAAGTTATTCATTTAGAAGGTTGTGAAGCAGATGATGTAATAGGATCACTGGTTCATCATACACAAGAGTTTGGAAATTTTGAACCAATAATGATTATATCATCTGATAAAGATTTTATTCAGCTACAAAAGTTTTCAAATGTAAAACAGTTCTCACCTATACAAAAGAAAGTTGTAGCTGACAAGCATCCTAGAAAATATCTATTTGAGCATATATGCAGAGGAGATAAGGGTGATGGTATACCAAATATACTATCTCCTGATAACTGCTTTGTTGATGAGATTAGACAATCACCACTAAAACAAAATCTAATAGATACATGGATAGATGATGATTCTATAATGCCTGAAGAAATTAAAAGAAATTATCAAAGAAATCGTAAATTAATTGATCTCGGTGAGATACCAGAAGATATATATAATAATATAATCAATACATTTAATAGCCAAAAGCCGGCTATGAAAATGAAAGTACTTAATTATTTAATTAAGAAAAGATGCTCAAATTTGATTGAAGTCGTGGAGGAATTTTACAATGGCTAAAACTATGATATCAGAAGTTTTGGAAAAAGCTGGAAAACTTCAAAGTAAACAAGAAAAAATTAATTATTTGAAAAAAATGGATTCAAGGCCTTTGAGAAATATACTTAAGGGTTCATATGATGATACCATTCAATTTAACCTACCAGAAGGAGAACCACCATACAAAAAAGATGATGCCCCTAAGGGATATGAACCTTCAAATCTGTACAAGCAAAGCTCATACTTTAAATATTTTTTCAAAGGAGGACAAGGCGATCAAGTGTCTGCAGTTCGGCGTGAAAGGATGTTTATAAGTGTGTTGGAAGCATTACATCCAGACGAAGCTGAGCTGGTACTTACTATGAAGGAGAAAAAACTTATGGGTAAATATAGCGGAATCACACCTTTGTTGGTTACCGAAGCATTTCCTAATCTCCTTGTGAAGCCTATGGCTAATCCAAGGACCCAAGCTGCACAAGTGAGAAGAGCTGCAGCGAAGGAAAGCTCTAATCAATCTTAAAGGAGGTGATCTTACTCTAGCTTTGTTATATTTTTCAACTTTAGAATAAGGAGGTACAACCAATCAAAACTAAAAAGGGGTATGTCCGGGCATACTCCTTTTTTTAATTAAGCCTTTACTTTTTGTGTAAAGTATGTTATAATAGATATATTATGAATTTGTTTATACTTAATAGAAATCCAGTCATTGCAGCACAAGATCAATGTGATAAACATGTTGTTAAAATGATTGTGGAATCAGCTCAGATGCTATCAACCGTTCATAGAATGCTTGATGGCGTTGAAACTAAAAGACCATCTAAGTCGGGTAAAACTATGGCTAAGTACTATGAATTACCCGATCATAGGGAAGATGTTTTGTATAAAGCAGTTCATTTTAATCATCCTTGTACAGTATGGACAAGAGAATCTATGCATAATTACAGGTGGCATTATAATCATTTTGCTGCTCTTTGTGATGAGTATACATATAGGTATGGTAAAATACATTCAACTGATACTAAATTACGTGAACAATTAAAATGGTTGCCACATAATATACCAGTTAAAAAGATGACCGAATTTAAATTAGCAATGAAATCAAATCCTGAATGTATGTTAGAATGTCCGGTAGAATCTTATCGCGCGTTTTATCATACAAAACAATATAGGTTTAAAATGGATTGGACTAAAAGAAAAATACCGGAGTGGTTTACACATGCCAACATATGATTTTGAAAATACAGAAACGGGTGAAGTGGAAGAGAAGTTTATGTCGATATCTGCTAAGGAACAATACTTAAAAGATAATCCTCATATGAAACAAATAATTAACGGTGGTACTTTTGTTTATTCCAATAATGTACTTAAAACAGCTGGTGACGGTTGGAAAGAAGTACAAGATAAAATTAAAAGTGGACTACCGCCAAGACTAAGGGATAATATTAAAACAAAATGAATATGATAAAGAAACTTTTATTTTTTGCTGTGGATTGTTGGCGATTAGTAATGGACAATAGATACAATCCGTTAAGACATATTGGTGATCCATCAATACAAGCATATTTTACACTAGTACTGTTTATTATGTGGTCAGCTTATTTTGCTATTCTAGCCTGGTCATATATTGGATGGGAAAGTTATAGTATTGTTTGGTCTATATGGATTCATTTAGCTGTAGTAATACCAATGATTATAACAAACTTAGTATTTAAAGAAGCAGAAAAGAATGGAGCAAAGTGGTATAAAGAATGGTCTAAGTATAAGCCACATGATAACGATGGGTTTTAAGCATGAGCCAATTGATCTCGGATATAATGATCTGGTTGCACGTACTAGTGAATCTGGCAGAGTATATGTTGACCCAGCCGGTGATACTTATCCTTCTATTACTACTGTCCTCAAAATATTAAGTGAAGAAGCTATACAAGCTTGGAGAGCTAGGGTAGGTGAAGAAGAGGCGAATCGAGTATCTCGTATAGCAAGTACCCGAGGAACTGCAGTTCATAACATATTTGAAAAATATGTAAATAATGACCCTGATTATTTGGAAGGCGTAATGCCAAATAATATACAAACTTTTAAAGATGCTCAAACCACTTTAGATAAATGTATTACAAAAGTTTATGCACAAGAGGCTCCACTATATTCAAAGCATTTAGGTGTTGCAGGTAGAGTGGATTGTGTAGGTCAATGGGAAGGTATAGATTCTATAATTGATTATAAAACATCTAGGAAACTAAAGAAGAAAGAATGGATTACTAGTTACTTCATGCAATGCGCAGCATATGCAATCATGTGGGAAGAAAGAACTGGTATGCCAATTAAACAATTAGTAGTTTTTATAGCTGTTGATAATGAAGATCCACAAGTATTTGTTGAGGATAGAGATAACTGGACTAAGGAACTTATAAATACAATTAACGAATATAAACGACGTAAGTTGTTTGGGAGATAATATGAACTATTTATTACAAGCTTTATTAAAAAAATTAGAAGGCGAAATTGAAGTGGCTAAAGCTAACGTTATGGTATATCGTAAAAATGCGGCAGGCATTGGAGAACATCCAGATATAGTAGAAGCTATAGAAACACAAATAGAAAAAATTGCTCATGCCGAGGATAAGATAGAAGTTATCAAAAAACATTTTAACCAATGAAAAAACAATTGATACAATACATAGTTGAAGCTGCCGAAGGGAAAGGGCTTACTATATTTGATATCGATGAAACTCTTTTTCGCACTACAGCTAAGATACAAGTAAAAAGAGATGGAAAGGTTATAGGTACTCTAAATAACATAGAGTATAATAATTATGTCTTAAAGCCTGGTGAAGAGTTTGATTATGGGCAATTTAAATCAGCAAAAGTATTCGCTAAAACATCAACTCCCATAGCAAAAATGATAAATAAAGCTAAGCTTATAATTAAGAACGCTGTAAAAGCTGGATCAAAAGTTATTGTAGTAACAGCCCGAGGTGATATGGATGATAAAAAATTATTCGTAGATACTTTCAAGGCTCAGGGATTAGATATGAAAAATGTTTATATAGAAAGAGCTGGAAATATTGGTCTGGACAATGCAGCAAAAAACAAGGAAGTTGTATTTAAAAAATATTTAGATACAGGAGATTACAAAAGAATAAGATTATTTGATGACGCAGTCGATAACTTATACGCACTACTATCATTAAGGGATCAATACCCAGATGTAGAATTTGAAGCATATAGAGTAAAGAGGGACGGTAGTATCAAATCAATTAGGAGGAGATAATGCCAACAAAATATGCTAAAAGTGTAATGAAATATGATAGAGCCACTGGTAAAAAGTGGATGGAACATTACTACGCAAAAAATCTATCAACAGAAGAACTCTTCGAACTAATCAATAGTAATAAAACAAAGCCAAAACATAAACAAAAACTGAGAAATATTATTACATCTCGAGGAGTGAAAATTGTTAAAAGAAACGTACAGGCCACTACCGACTAGTGTTACTGTTAATAAAAGTACTATAGATGGTTTAGGTCTATTTGCAACAGAAGATTTAGAACCTTCTACCAAATTAGGTAGAACACATGTAGAGTGGGAGGGACATGTAATAAGAACTCCCCTAGGTGGATTTATAAACCATTCGAATAATCCAAATTCTGTAATTGTTAACCATTCTAATTGGAGAGAGTTAATTACGTGTAAACCTATTAAAGCAGGAGATGAAATAACAGTTTATTACGTAATGTATAAAATAGATGCTAAGTAAATTGTGGACAACTTGGAAATATGCTGTAGGTAGTTTTTCTGATGAACAAACAGAAGAATACGACAACATTGTAGCAATAGTTCGTACATTTATTGTAGGAGTTAATGTTATATGCGCATTTTTCATTATGGCAAATATAATACACAATTGGTGATGTTATGAGCAAGGGAAGTAAAAGAAGACCACAGGTTGTAACCCATGATCAATTTAAAGATGCTTGGGATAGAATATTTCCTAGGAAAAAAACTCCATCACATGGTATAACTCAGGTTCATACAAATAAAAAAAAGAAAAATGATAGAAAAGAAGTCAGAAATATTATAAATAAGACTATAGAGGAATAACTATGGCAGAAGATTTATTAAAATTTGATTTCGGATTTACAGCTGTTGATGAAAGTGAGCTTGAGGCTGTACAAGAAGTATCAAAGAAAGCATCATCTACTGAAGCTGAAGTAAAAGCTTTAGAGAATAAACTTAATAATCTATACAATGCAATTCTACCTTTATTATCTAATTTAAAAAAGAATCCAGAAAAAGAATATATTCTTTGGCCTAATCGTACTGAAAAGATAGAGGCCTTTGAAGATCATATAGCAGGGATAATTAAGTAATGGCTATACCATCTAGTAATATTTCAATATCAGCAGTAAATACAGAAGTAACTAGTGTCAATAGTACTAGTTTAACCACACTATCTCAAAATGCAAACGAATATACGGGTTATACACTTCTTAATAATGCACCCTATGGATTAAATGAATTTGCTGGTTATAGCCATGGACCATCACAACATACAATTACATGGACTAGAAATGGACCAGTTGGTAAAATTAGTCAGTATTATACCAGTAATGAAACAGGTACCGCAGTACCGTTTGGTAGTAATAACTGGGCCGGATGGACTTATGGATCTGGTACTTCTAGATTTACTATAAATTGGTCTAGTGCTCGTAATGATGATTGGACTAGTTTATTGATAGGTAGTGCAACTTTTAATAGAACAGGGGCTAGCAGTACTAGCTCTCTTAGTCATATATTTCAAGGCCTGTCATCAACACAAAGCAGCGCCATATTAAATAATACTACTGGCTATTTTGTTTATGGACCATAATTAAATGTTTTTATTTAAAAAAGAAAATTCATTAGCAAATCATGGGTCATTAAAAAATGCATTACTAGAATTAAGTTATTATAATTCAGTAAATCATCCAGAAAAAGATCCTAATATTTTATGGTCTAATCCTATTAGCGGATATTCTAGTAAAGAATTATCAGATAAAACTGGAGTTATAAAAAATTCTATAGAGTACATAATTGAATTAGTAGAAGATGAACTAGAAGTAACAGTAGATACTAATAAAGCTTATGCACAATATTATATACAAACTGAAACTGAAGGAGAAGTATACAGTGATTATGTTACTGGTTATACTCCAGAATATAAGCCTAATAAAGTAGCTTTAGTATATTTAGGCCATGATGGATGGGATTCTACAGTAGAATTTTGGAATATTAATTTATCAAATGAAAGTAAAGTTATAGAAAATAGTATTGATTTAAAATTAAATGATTTATTAGTATATGATACTACCTTACCACATAGATTTAAACCAACTACCTGGGGAAATCATGCAGGTGATAGCGGACTAATGCTAACACTTTACTTAAATACCACATAAACAAAAAATATATTATGAATTTATTGAATATACAATTACCCAAAAGTAACTTCCATAATTTAATACAACTATCAACACTAAAAGAAAATAATGTTTATAGTAATTGGCATGGAACTAATACGTATGAAAACGCATTGGGTATATACACCCTGACTGAGGATGATAATCATTTCTTAAATTCGAGTATATACAATAATCCAGCAGCTGCAATTGATTATGTTCAAAAATTTATAGATTACTACAAGATAGACGTATTATTAGTTACTGATCCAAATGCAGCTTTTTTACATACACACTTCCATAATAAAATAAAATACATAGGACCACCAGAAAAAGTAGCTCGCCTAGAAACTGATAAGTTATATTCAAAAGAAATTGCAAACACTTTAAATATTAAAACACCTAAAGTATTAAAAGAAGGTAAATACTCAGATGATGATTATGGATGTTCACTAAACTATCCTGCAATAGAAAAACCATCACATACATGGGGTCCTGCTGTAAACTTATTTACAGTAGAAGATTCAAAGAGAGCAGTAGAACTAAGAGATAAAAATCAATACCCCAGAGATATAGACATAGATTATTATATCGAAGAATACATTTGCGATATGATAGAAACTAATGTGTTTTTTGTGATTGCAAATGGTGAATATAGAATTACTCATACACAACAAATTATTGGTGAGAATGAAAATAAAACTATAGATCAAAAGGTGTGGTATATTGGTTCATATATTAAACCTTTAAAACCAGAAGTAGATATAATAGTTAGAGAACAAGCAAATATATATTTGAAAGAAATAGCTAAAATGGGTGGAAGCTATGAAGGAAGTTTTTGTGGGGCTTATACTTCTACAGGGGAATGGTACTTCTTAGAAATAAATGTAAGACCAGATATATTTAATAGTACACCAACATTTATGACAGGTGATAATTATATAAAAGGTATGTTTGATGATATATCATTATTTGAAAAGGCATGGGATGGCATTCAATGCGATAAATTATTAATTACAACATTAAATATTGATGAAGAATATCCAATACATTTACACTCAAAATATGATGTAGCTCTACCTAATAATTTAGAAATTAAAGATGGAAAATATTATGTATCTTTATTTGGAACAGATAGACTTAAAGGATGTGGTACAATAATTGCAGATCATAATATTTCTAAAGAATTTATAAAGGAAGTAGAAGAAACTACACATTGGAAATTCAATGAAGACCCTAATCCATAAGTATAAAATTGATAACCATATTGAAGTAAATAAAAGCATATTAAATATTTTTGATATGCTACCAAATAATGATGGCAGTAAACAATATAATTTAGGGGTTACAAAGTATGACGGCCATAATCATATAACATCTCCATTCATACCAACTGAATGGCAATGGATGGATCCACTGAATAGTTGGTCTATATTATATCAAGATGAAAGTAATGAACAATGGGATAAGTTAGTAGAAAAACATAATCACCTAAAGTATAAAAAGATATTATTAGATGCAGTAAAATCTGCTCTCCATAAACATGCTAAATCTTACATTAAAGAAGATATTACTGGAATAAAGTATAAGCATAATATAATGCATATGTGGTTTCATCAAATGACAGATAACGATTATACGTTCTGGGAAAATCATCAGTATTGTCAATGGTCAGCAATTTACTTTGTAGAAATATCAGATAATAAATATGTAACTGAATTTTTAAATCCTAATAATGATGAGATAATACAACCAGATGTCAGTGAAGGGGATTTAGTTATATTTCCATCTTATGTACTTCATAGAGCACCTAAAATATTAAATGGAAAACGTAAAACAACTATATCATGGAATATGGATATACATTCAGTATATACAGATGACCAATTAAATAAATTAAAACAAACTCATCCAAACAATTGGTATAAATAAATAGAGAGGTATTAAATATGTTTTGGAGAAATAAAGACATTGATGTTGATCAGCTTAGAGAGCAATTGATTATCGATGAAGGACAAGTCAACGAAATTTACAAGGACCACTTGGGCTATCCGACATTCGGAATCGGACATTTGGTTACCGAATCCGATCCTGAGTACGGCCAAGCCGTCGGCACACCCGTTTCTGAAGACAGGGTTAAATCCTGTTTTGAAGAAGACGTCAAAACAGTAATTGATGATTGTGAAAAATTACATGAAGGATGGGATGACTATCCACAAGAAGTTAAGCAGATTGTAGCTAATATGATGTTTAATATGGGTAGGACAAGATTATCTAAATTTAAAAAACATAATGCAGCTTTAGATATGCATGATTGGAAAGAAGCGGCCATTGAAGGAAGAGATTCTAGGTGGTATAAACAAGTTACAAATAGAGCAGAAAGACTTATGTCTAGGCTTGAAAAAGTATAAATAATTAAGAGGAAAGAAAAATGAGAATACTAAAATTATTAGGCTCGGAAGGAAATCTAACAAGTGCTAATGCTTTATCACTTGCAAAACTAGTACGTGTCTATAACTCAGGAGCTTCTGATTTAGTAGTTACACATAAAAATGCTGGTGGCACTACACTTGGTACAGTGACTGTTAAGACTAAAGATATCGTCTTTATTAGAAAAGCAGGATCAGATACACTAGAAGGTGGTGCAGCTTTAAAAGTTGTATCAGTAGCATTTACCGACTAAAATGGCTTACTCACAGCAGGTTGTAGATAGATTTAATTCTGTCTTAAATAATCCAGAGAAACATGCTGTTGGAAGATTTAATCCCAAAGATCATGACGTAGCTACAGGTATGGTTGGTGCACCAGCTTGTGGTGATGTCATGAAGCTACAACTTAAACTAGACGAAAACGAAAAAATCCTTGATGTAAAATTTAAAACTTATGGATGTGGTTCAGCAATTGCCTCATCCAGTATGTTTGTTGAAATGCTGAAAGGTAAAACTATAGAAGAAGCTAAGTTAATAAAAGATAAAGATATAGCTGAAGCTCTTCAATTACCACCTATAAAATTACATTGTTCAGTTCTTGCAGAAGAATCAATATGCAAAGCCATTGAGGATTGGGAAAAGAAAGTAGCCCATAGAAAACATAATGGTGGACCAGATGTTAGAACTGACAGATAACTCAATACAGCATTTACTTAAAGAAACTAAAGATATGCTTGATCCAGCAATTAGGATTGGAATCAAAGGTGCTGGTTGCGCGGGCTACGAATATCTCATTGAATATGCAGAAGAAATAAGAGATGATGATAACATATTAGACTTTGGTAAGTTTATAATTGTTATTGATCCAGAATCAATGCCATACATAAAAGGAAGTACTTTGGATTTTCAAAAAGAAGGGTTTAACCAAACTTTTAAGTTTGCAAATCCAAATGTTCAAATGGCTTGTGGATGTGGTGTATCAGTCACATTCAAGTAATTAAACCTTATAAATAGATTTATGAACGATATTTTTTCACTTATTACTGAAGTGGGATTACCCATTGCCTCCGCATTGGCAAGTGGTTTTTTTGTATATATCGTCATAAGACAAATATTATCGGGTGTGATAAAACAAATAGAAACACTGACATCATTTTGTGTTTCACTTGAAAATAGAGCTAGAACTATGAATAATGAAATGATTAAAATTGATATGTTAATTAGTACTGCTTTGGAATTAAGGCCTGATATTGAACGGATTGCGAGAGCTGAAAATTATATTGAAGATGGCAAATTAGACGTTAGGAGAGACTAATGGATATAGCCAAGTTAGTATTAGAGTATGGATTTGAAACTGTTGCACTTGTATTTTTAGGTTACTTTGTTTGGTACGTTTGGAATTTTGTTGCTAAAGAACTTAACCCAAAATTATCTGAAATGCATGTAGCATTAATTAGAGTAATTGATCAAAACAGAATGTTAGATCAAGATATGATAAGGTTACAGCAAAAAGTAAATGTAGTATTGACTTATAGAGATAAAGAAGAGATTATACAGGATGCAGAAGAAAAAGAAGCTCTGGCAGAATTAAGAGAACAAGAAGATGAATAACTATAAAATAACATTTATATTATTTGCTGCTATAATACTGTTGGGTATATCAAATAGCGCCTTTGGTGATGAATTAGTGCATAAATTTAAAAGTCCTTCATTTAGTGGTATAGGGACCAGTGCGCATTATTTGACAATTGAAAATCAAGAGTTCTCTCGTAAAAAAGCTATTCAGGATGATATCGAAGCAGCTTTACTTCAGGCACAGAGGGATGCAGAAAATACAACCCTAGCCAAATTTATGAGAAACTTAGAGAGCAGAATTTATGCTCAATTGAGTAAACAATTAGTTGAAAGCTTATTCACTACATGCGATTTAACAGATCCTACATGTACACAATCGAACTTTGGAAGTTTTGTATTAGAAGGTAATACTATTACATATCAAAGGACAACATGTGACGCTTCACTCTATGCTTGTACACAGGGTGAAGATGTAATTATTATGACAATTACTGGAGAGGATGGATCAGAAACTCAAATCGTTATACCGATTGGAGCGGGAAGTGCAGGTACTGGATAAAAAGCTTTGGATAGTGATAAGCACAATACTATTATCTAGTTGCGCATCATTTCCTAGTATGAGGGATAGTTGTACTACCGATTTCATGAAATTGTATGGTGAATGTATAGAACCACCGACTGTAGTACACTTACCTACTCATGAGGAATTGTTAAAACTTCCGGGTCCTGATAAGCAACCTGTGGTTGCAGTATATGCTTTTAGAGATTTAACTGGACAGAGAAAACAAAAGGGAGATGTTGCAATGTTTAGTACAGCAGTAAGCCAAGGATCAGATACTATGTTAATTGATGCTTTAAAAACTGCTGGACGTGGTAAATGGTTTAGAGTCGTAGAACGAGTAGGTATAGATCATTTAACAAGAGAACGACAAATCGTTCGAACAACAAGGGAACAATATGGCGAGGAAGATAAAACAGGTTTAGCACCTTTACTGTTCGCCGGAATAATACTCGAAGGAGGTGTTATAGGTTTTGACACTAATATCGAGACAGGAGGTGCAGGTGCACGATATCTTGGAATAGGTACTACAAGAGCTTATAGAAGAGATATAGTCACCGTTCATTTAAGAGCCGTTAGTACGTTAACGGGTGAAATTTTACTTAACGTACAAACATCAAAAACTATTTTGTCTGTCGCAAATGGGTATGATGTTTTTAAATTCGTTGATATGGAAACTCGTCTTGTAGAAATAGAAGACGGGATAACTGAAAATGAATCAGTAACACGGTCACTAAGATCATGTATCGAGGCAGCTGTGTTAGAACTAATTTACCAAGGGCATGACAGAGGCTTTTGGAAAATAAAAGAGGGTCATCGTCATCCACATCAAGATGATGGGACAAACGAAAAGCACCCTATAGAGGAAAATAAAGATGAAAATGTTCAGTAAGTATATTGCATTTTTTGTTTTATTATGCCCTGTGTTATTATATGCTGGTACTAATGACAATGAAATATTACTAGACCAGAGTGGTGATACACTTAATTTAACTATTGACCAAATAGGTTATGGTAATAAATTATGTGGATCTATCTCTTCAGGAGCTTGTGCTACTGATTGGGTACTTACTGGTAATACTGTTACTATGGATATAGACATGATTGGTAACTTAAACCAAATCTTTGGACCAACACTATTTGATTCTACTGATGTCGATTTAAAATTGACTGGTAATTCAAACGTATGGGATTGGAACGTAGGATATGGTGGAAGTGCTGATAGCTCTGTAGTTGATGTCGATATAAGCGGAAACTCAAACCAATTTGATATAGATTGGGGATACAATGCTTCTTCAGAAAGGTTGGATTTCGACTTAGACATTAATACAGGTAGTTCAAACGTGTGGGATATTAATATCGATGCGGATGATGTTACTTGGAACGTGGATGTTATTGGTAGTTCAAATAACTTTGCAACAACTCAAAACGATGGTGCATATCAATCCCTTACATTAGAGTGGGTTGGTAGTAATGGTGATATTGATATATTACAATCATCTGGTACATGCCCAACAGGTATATCTAGTTGTTACGGAGTAATTAATGCAGATTTTGATTCGGAAAATGCTGTCGTTGACATTAAGCAAAAAGATACTGGCGACTAGTCTATTATTTAGCACAGTAGCTTTTGCTGATGATATAGGTGGTATTGAAGAACACAAGGGCAGTGGTGGTATAACTCGACAAGGAGAAAATATTGCCACTGAGCTTGGCTTAGGCGTTCAACAAATGGATCATGTTGAAACTGCCAACGGTAGGTTGTTAATGAAATTTTTAGATGATTCGGTTGTAAGATTAACCGAACATACAGAGGTTACATTAACAAAATACTATTATGATCCAAACAAGAAGGCTGCTGCCAATATGACTATGAAGTTCGTATCTGGCACAGCTAGATTTTCTACTGGTAGACTAGGATTAGTCCCAAGAGAAAATATTAAAATTGAAACTCCTACAGCAACTATTGGTGTTAGGGGTACAGATTTTACAACATCGGTAGATGAGTTAGGAAGAAGTTTAGTGATACTTCTACCAGAAACTGAATGTACTATTGATGGTGATTGTTCTCCAAGTGGAGAAATAACGGTAACTAATGAAGGTGGAGTTGTAGTATTAAGTGAGGCATATCAGGCAACGATGGTTTCTAGTATAAGTACTATGCCAACTGAACCTGTAGTATTAGAAAATATTAATTTAAATATGATAGACAATATGTTTATCGTGAGTCCACCAAATGAAATTGAAGAAAGACAAGATGAAGGAAGCAGCGGAACTGGGAATGCTGATAACAATATTCTCGACTTCACTGATCTTGATACAGATTACTTAGCTGAAGATTTTTTAGCTGAAGATGATTTAGAGTTTACAGAACTAGATATTGACTTGCTTGATGTTGAATTTCTACAAGACGTTTTAGTTGCTTTAGAAGAGATAAGTATTTTTAATAGGACAGCTACAGCTGGTGCAAATGTAGGAGATATACAAGGCACTATAGCTCCAGGGTTTGATAAGAATACACAATATAATACAATAATTGATCAGGGTGCTGGTCAGATTTGGTTTTATAGAGAAGTTAATGGTATTGTATCTGTTAAAATACCTATAGGATCAAACGTAACTTTGGATACAGAGAATGAAGGTAGGAAAAATAACATTATCGTTGGCGATGGCCAGTCTGTTGTTATCATCATACGTCAAAGCGGATAATTATATAGAATTAAAAAATGTAGAATCTGATGCTTTGGATCTTACAATAGAACAGGTTGGAGCTAATAATACTATACAATGTTATCAAGACAATTGGTGCTTTATAAAAGATAGTGTTACATTAGATTTAAAACAAGTTAATACATCCACATCTACGAATACAATAGAAATTTGGCATATTGAAGATGGCGGTAACACAGTGCGATGGGGACAAGGTGTATCACTAAATAATAAAACTTCCACAAACTGGTTATATGATTCTGATGAAGGTGGTGGTCATTATGCAAGAATTGATATACATGGAGCAAATAATAATTTAATCGGTTATCAACAAAATGGTGGTGATACTACAGGACACATATTTACATCACTTATATTTAGTGACAATAACGATATATGGGTACGTCAAAAGAATAATGGCCAAAAAGAACTAAACTTATATACTACATCTCATGGTAATGAAGTAGAAGTAATACAAAGAACAAATGGCGGTGAACATACTGCTAATATAAATTTACATGGTTCATACCCTACTGATATTACATTGATACAACAGGGTTCTACAGATCAAACTTATAGTATAACACAAACATGCCAAACCATTGGCGGTTGCTCTATTAGCGTTACTCAAGGCAACTAATTTATGAAATACCTCACTAGTGTATGGACAACTGTATTCATATTCATGCTACTATTGTCAGCGAGAGCATTTGACATACCAATAGTAGAACAAATAAGATTAATTACATTTGACAAGTATATTCAATCATTACCAGATAAAAAATCAGAAGAAGTAATAATTGTAAATATAGGTGAAAACTCTCTAGATAAACTAGGTCAATTTCCTTTCCCAAGACAAACTTATGCTCAAATGATATCAGATTTGCGTGAAGCAAATGCTGGTATGATAGGATTTACATTTATGTTTCCTGAAGCTGACAGGTTTGGAGGTGATGAAGTATTTGCATCATGGGTAAAAGATAATGGTATTATATTATCACAAGATGCAGATGCAAATGGAAGAAGTAAAACAGCTCCTTATGTTGGTACTGCAATAAAAGGTATTGGTGATCCATATGATTTTGCTTATGAATACGATGGTTTAGTTACCAATATACCTCAAATAGAAGAACAAGCTTGGGGTGTAGGTTTAATCAACTCAGCACAAGAAGTAGATAATATAACCAGAAGAATACCATTAATAAGTCAAGTAAATGATCAGCTCTATCCGGCATTCGCACTTGAGATAGTTCGTGTTTTGCAAGATAAAAAATCGTATACATTAAATGTAGAAGACTTTGGAATAGTTGACGTAATGATTCCACCTTATGATCCTATAAAGACAGACTCAAATGGTACGGTTTGGTTAAATACAAACTATACATTTGATCAAATAGAATATGGTGATGAGCTACCAAATCTCAATGGAAAAATAGTGATACTCGGTCTAAGCGCGAAAGGTATCTCTCCGCAAATTGCCACTCCTCAAGGACTATACTTTCCTCCTCAGCTGCAAGCTTCTGTATTGCAGGGGATAATCGAGGGGTCATCCATATCTCGTCCGGTATGGGCTGATGCTCTGGAAATAGTTCTAATTGGTGTCTTATCAACTGCAATTATCCTTGCAATGACTTACGGTTCGCTTTATTTAGGGATTGGGATCTTCGGCTTGATCTTTGCCGTAACAGTATCTTCTTCTTGGTACGCTTGGAACGAATTTCAGATACTCCTTGATTTATCCGCTGCTCTAATAATATATATAATTTTGCTTACTTCAACGAGCTTTAGTCAATTTTACAAACAGTTCAAATTACGTCAACAAATCAAAAAACAATTTGGCACTTATGTATCTCCAGATTTAGTAAAGGAATTACAAAAGAATCCTGGTATGTTAAAACTAGGAGGGGAAAGGAAAGAAATGACATTCCTCTTTATGGACATATGTGGGTTTACACCTATATCCGAACACTATAAGAATAATAACGATCCGGAAGGATTAGTAGAACTAATCAATGAGTTCCTAGATAAGATGACTAAAATCATATTGGGTAATGGAGGGACAATTGATAAATATATGGGAGATTGTATAATGGCATTTTGGAACGCTCCTTTGCCATGTAACAATCATGCTGAAATGGCAGTATTGTCTGCTATACAAATAGAAGAGGAAGTTAATGAGCTCAAAAGAATCTACCAAGATCGCGGCTTGCCTGATATTAACGTTGGTACTGGCATTAACACCGGTACTTGTATTGTTGGTAACATGGGTAGTGAATCCAGATTTGACTATTCGGTTATTGGAGATGCAGTCAACCTTGCTGCTAGACTCGAAGCCACTGCCGCCAGGGGGCAGTTTCTAGACTACAAGACTATAGTATCTAAAGAAACTAGAGAACAGGTAGGAGAAGGATACATATTTGAGGATATTGGAAGTATCAAAGTGAAAGGAAAAGAAGAAGAGATAAGCATCTTTTACCCAAAAATGTTATAACTATATAACAAAAAGTTCTAAAAAAAGTGAAAAAAAGCCTTTACAAACTATGCAAATGGTGGTAGAATATACCCATAATTTGAAAAAAGGAGTTAAAATGTCAAATTATTATAATGATCAACTAGCTGATAAAGCAATTGATATTGTAGCAGATATGTCAGCTGATCAAATCATGGCAAGATACACTCAAATGCTAGACGTACCTAGCGATTGGTTTGATGGATCTGATCATTCAGATCAGGCTAGGATTATGGTTACCCATGATGTATGGTTAAACTTAATGGATCAAGGATAAATTATGAATAATTTGAACCAACTACGCTTTCATGGCGTAATGAATCTCAAAGACTGGTACTACATGTTTGGTGATCTTGACTATTACTTTGGTCCTGATCACGACCAATCATGGTGGGACGCAAAAACACCTAAGTCATGGATATCATAAGGAGCAAAAAATGACTGACCTACAACTTTACTTGGACCACAATATGATTTATCGCAAGGATGGATCATTCGTACTTAATAGCAAATACGAAGTGTTTGTGGATGGACTCCAAGCTATTATACAGCGCGAAAAGGAGCGAGTAATCGACGATGCTGTTGGCCAAATAAGCAGAATTAAAGCTGATGTGTACGGGCAAGACGAACTTCCTCTTATTACTGGAGCATAACTTGGCGAATCAATACATCAGCGGTGTCAGAAAAAATTCACTTGACTATAAAGTAATTAATGATTTTGTTGCTAATCTACAAAAAGAACTTAACATACATCGTTTAAGATCGAAGTGGATCTACATAAAATTTGTTAAAAGTGTAGATGGCAACATGGGTGATTGTATTGGCGACACTAATGAAGTAGATATTCGTATCGATAAGACCATGGATTGGAAAGATCAAATGCTTACTCTTGCTCATGAAATGGTACATGCCGAGCAATTTTTACGTGGCAAATTATCTGAGGATGGTACACGTTGGCGTAATCGAAACTATGAAAAGTGTTCATATGAGCGATTGCCATGGGAAATGTCAGCACATTTACTAGAAGAAAAGCTTTATGAAAAGTGTTATCCTTATTTGTTATAAGCATATAACTAAATGATCTAAAAAAAGTGCACTTTTTTTCAAAAAACCGTTTACAAACTGAAAAAACTGTGGTATAATAGACATATTAAATAATTAAATAAGGAGTTAATTATGCAAAAACTAGTAATTCAAACCCAATACCGTGAAAACTATGCGGCACATGATGCTGGTTATAAGCACGGTGTTGATCAGCCACATTGGAAGTTCAAGGGTGGCACCACTTATGTGTTCCCTCATTTTAAGGACTTTAACAATGTTACTGATATNGTGGCTCGTGTTACTGATATGATTTCATATTCTCATGAAGTTGCTGAGGAATATGTTCTTACTTGGAGTATTGTTCCACAATCAGAAAAAGTTTGTGATGAATGGGAATCTCCCGTTAATCTATCTTTTGATGGCGATGATATTATTGCTATCAAAATTACTGATAATCGTCCAAATGAAGATGGTTACAGGTATTCAGCCATGCGTGATGAGATACTTGAGCTTACTGAAACCTGGACTCTTGGTTCAGAAAATGAAAGACTGAACTACAAAGCTGAGTACCTCATGAATGACGGTGAGTTTGTTTTGTGGGAAGGTTTACGTCAATGGTTTAAGGATGCAGCATAATGTTTGTAGCAGTATTTGAAAATTTAGAGCATAACATGGATTACTACAATGTACGTATATCCTTTATGCAGTTTTTGTCATTTTTAATTTTTGGTGAAAAGCGTATCGTCTGTCTCGGCGGCCGCAAAGTAGGTAAATTGTTGGAGGTTAATTATGTCTCTTGAAGATATGAAGAAAAAAGAAAGTCAATTACGCCAAAAGGGTATTGCTCTTGAGTTTGCCGTTGATATAGTCAATGATAAGACTCGTGAGATCAAGTATGATAATACTCCTATGGAAATCTATTTACATGTTGAGCAATTAGCTGAAAAGCATGGCATTGATGTTTCTTATGAAGTAAATGCAATACGTGAAAAAGTTAACGAGCTTGAATCAGCTATATATGAGCTGGTAACTCCATTTGAGGATGAAGTAAGAGATATTACTTGGCAAGCTGATGATCTTGAGTATGAAATTGAGGAGGCAGAAAATGGGAATGACTAGTTTTTATATGGGTTCACTTAGGTATTCACCTTGTGGCCGTAAGCGTAAAAATCATGCTGCTAATCGTGTTAAGAAAAAGCCTGTTAAATTTACTGAAGCTCTTAAACCTTCGGAAAATCAGCTTAACCAGCTACGTTCTCAACAAGCTAAGCAATACAAGTCTTTAATGGAAGAAGCTATCAAGGATGGTACCTTCTCTAAAATGGGTGGCCGAGGATGTGCTGCTAAAGAAAGAATGCAGTATACTGGCACCTTGGTAAAGGGTATTGCTACTATGCATAAGTCAAATGCTGTTCCAGTAATTAATCAACAAGAAGCTACTGATATAGCTAATATGAGGAGGAATTGATGGAGATAGATACTATAGGTTCAGTATTAATAGTACTGTTTATGTTTGCGCTTTCAGCTGCAGCTATCCTAATTGCAATGAATTCTGATAAGAAAAGTAGGACTGTTTATGATAAGCACCTACATTCAAAACCAAGAGATGGCGATAATACTTAAAAAAATGAAAAAAAGTGAAAAAAAGCCTTTACATTCTCTAAAAACTGTGATAGAATATACATATATTCAAAATCAAATAAGGAGTTATTATGGATAGATTGAAAATGATTAAAGCTGCAGCTGAAAAAGCTAAGGCTAAACGTAATGAAGAAGCTGAATTCCAAGCTACTATCAGAAGAATGGATGCTCGTAAGGCTCAAATCAAAGCCGAACAAAAGAAAGTTAAGAAAGACTTAACTGCTCAAATTAAAAAAGCTGGACATCTTAAGTCTGGTTCTCTTGATTTTAACCGTCCTGAAAATATGTACTATTCAGATAAAGATACTGCTAGGTATCTTGAAGGTACATCTTATATGGATGCATATGAAGCTAACAAATTTGCTGATGGAGAATGGTAATGGCTAGAGGATCATTTAACTACGTAACTACTGTGCATACTGAATCTGCCGGTGACATGCTAGAACTTGAAACAATTCGTAAAGTTGTCAAAGTGATAAATAAAGAAGCTAAAACTCATGATGATTGGAATCGCCAGAGGGCTTATTTCAATAATAGTTCTGAGGAACCTACTAAATCCCCAAGGTACAGAGTTAAGTGCCAGGGTAGAGGTCCAAGAACCAAACATGCTCGTGCAGCAGGTTTACATCCAAGAGCTTATGATAGGTCAATACCTCTTTCAGTAGCTGAAAAATTAGATGTCTATATATATCAGCTATGAGATTATTAAGAGAAAATTATGGTGACGTTCGTATCTTCCAAGATAGACCATTTGGATATCGAAGATACCACGTTGTATGGAACGATGGTAGACATCAACTTTATTCAGGACTTTGGTATAGCTATAACAAAGTCAAGAAAATAGTGGAGGCACAATTAAATGACACAGTATAGAAATGCAGTACAAAAACAATTACTGCTAATTGAAGCTGAGGAATGGGCAGATAAGCCAAAAGCAATTCATACTCATAGGATGTCTTCCATGTGGTATGATACTAGACCAGAAGATACTAAAGATGGTCATGTCACTGATGTTGAATATAACAGTGGCTTGGTTGTAAGAAGTAAGAATGGTAAGAAGATTTATACCTTTGGTGAAAGATTAACAGGGGACGCTTTAATCGATTCTTATAGGAAAGGTACAGCGTGATAGATCAAAAAATGGTTTTAGCAAAAAGTATATTGTCAGTTTATATGGAAGGCAACTTAAAGGCAGAAGTTTTCATAGATGAAAATAAAAACTTTGGTGCCAGATTTTATAAGGACAATGTTTGGATAACTGATGAAGTATATGTAGGACATAATTGTTTCTATGCAGAAGATGCTGCAGAAAATTATGTTTTAGGAGTTAAACATCTACATGTACGTTCATAGAATAAGCTCCCACCGGTGGTCCTTTAACTCCTTATCAAAATCCACCGGTGGCGAGCTTCTTTAGGAGAAAAATGCAATTCGAATATACATCACATGGCTGCGCTAAAGCAATAACGTGGCTAGAATCTATAGGTGAACTTACACCTGACATTCTTCGTCGAGATGGATGGGAAATAGTACAAACCGCAAATAGACTATATAAAGTTAAGGAGAAAATTAATGCCTAAAAGAGGACCTTCGATAGATCAACAAATGATGGGCCCTGAACCAAACTTTCATGGTGTCACACTGACAGTTGAACAGGCAAAAAGCGAATATATGAAATCTGCTCAATGGTTTGACTACTTCTTTAGTAAGAAGGATTATATACCAGTAGTACTTAACTTTGCCAAAGATGTAATGAAGTACAATAAGAAAGAAATATCTGCTTTGAAAAAAGTAGCAGATTGGAAACTTACAATGGGTATTGGATCTTCGGTTAAACTCTATAATGCAGGGTTCCCTCTTGATATTCTAGGTGGAGATAATAACTACTTAGATAGAATAAAGGATAAGCTTAATGAACTTCTCAAAGAAGGTAAAGCAATAACAGTTGATAAGAAAGAAAAGGAAAAGAATACTGTTGTAATACCTATTCAAGAAAGAATCCGCAATAAGGTAATGGAGACTATTCATGCAGACTTTGATACCATGGTGGTGGATAAGTGGATGGATGGAATATATGATCCAAAGGAAATAGTTTTTCCTACATACAGTTTACTACAGCTTCATAAAATCAAGGGAGCTGGTATAAACATATTCGAAGAAAAAGTTCGTTATGAATATGATATTATATCAGACGCATATAACAAAACATGTGATCAAGCAGTTGAAGCATATTCTCATATCAAAAAAGGTGACCTTCGTAAAATGATGAAGGTAATGGAAAAGATCTTTGATGATATCACAAGGCTGAAAGCTAACAATAAAGCAACTAGGTTACCTAGGGCTAAGACAAGAAAATCATCTGACGATCAAATAAAGAACCTGAACTATCTAAAAGAAGATTTGGATGCTAAGTTAGTTTCAATAAACCCGGTAATGATACCAGGTAAGAATTGCTTATTTGTTTATAACACAAAGAATAGAACACTCTATGTATATAAGAATGAATCTGCTGCTGGATTCGAAGTAAGAGGTTCAACAGTTTATAATTGGAATGATAATTCCATTTGTATGAAGTTGAGGAAGCCAGATGATCTGCTTCCTGATATATTAACCAAGACTGAAAAACAGATCGATAAGTTACTGTCTGGTTTAACCACAAAAGTAAATAAACCAACTGGAAGGATAAACAAAGATTGCATACTATTGAGAGTATTATAAAATGTATGAAAGAGCTTGAACATAAGATAATGACTAAGAAAAGATTCACACAGGCAGTTGAAGCCTGTGTGTCTCGTAATAATATGAGTTATATAGATGCGATAACTTACATTATTGAGGAAAGAGGTATGGATTATAGGAACGTTAAAAAGTTACTATCCGATGCTCTTAAAACTAAACTAGAAGTAGAAGCTACTAATTTGCATTTGATTAGAGGCGATAAGAAGAATACATTACCACTATGATTCCATGGCTAGAAATTACGTTGTTTACAATTTTTGCACCAGCATCAATTGTGTTTATATTTGTTTTAATTGATGCAATCACTGCTAAGAAGTGGCCCTTTCACGATAGAAATAAAAAGAAGGTAAACTCAGGAGCTAAATTTGGTTGACCCTTTTGAATCTTATAAACTATATAATGCTTTAAAACTGCATTTTGAATCTGATTATGATGCAATCAAATATAATTTTAAATCTAACGTTACACCAAACTCATTCTTCAAAAGAAGAGATAAGTACTTCTTTGCTAAGTTGGCAAGGAACCAAAAAGATTTAATGAATTATTATGTATTTAATTTTATAGAAGATGTAAAGTACATTGGTGATATGGAAGATCGCCACTATACTAAACATAAAAAAATACATGATTCATTGACAAGAACCTTTCAATCGGATATAGATAATATGTCTGATATAAGATTCGATGATCTACTACGTGCTAAAAATCAAGCACCTAAGATCATAGAGAAATATATGCATGATGATATAACTTTGGAAACATTAGTTATAGTAAATGCATGTACGGACTTTGTATATTGGGAAGGAAAGAATATAACCGAAACTTTGTTTTGGCCAGATATTTCTAGAAAGATTACAAAGTATACTCCTTTCGTAAAGTTCGATAGGAATAAATATATTAATATCATCAAAAAAGCCTTTACATTAGCTTAAATGTGTGGTATAATATATAGTATTATATTATGGGAAAAGTGGATAATTCAGTAAATATAACGCAATACGGAGAAATACAATGTCATTTGCAAACCTGAAGAGTGCACGAGGCTCATCAATCGATAAACTCGTAAATGCAGCACAAGCTGTATCTGAAAAAACAGAAACAAAGTCATATGCTGACGATCGTTTCTGGAAACCAACCCAAGATAAAGCTGGTAATGGTTATGCCGTTATCCGTTTCTTGCCTGCGAAAGAAGGTGAGGATCTACCTTGGGTACGATACTGGGATCATGGGTTCAAAGGACCTACTGGTCTATGGTATATTGAAAATAGCTTGACTTCAATTGGTCAGCAAGATCCTGTTAGTGAATCAAATGGTTTACTATGGAACTCTGGTCGTGAGGAGGACAAGCAAACAGCTAGGGACAGAAAGAGACGCTTACATTATGTATCTAATGTGATGGTGGTATCTGACTCAGCAAATCCAGATGCGGAAGGAAAAGTATTCCTTTACAAGTTTGGTAAAAAGATCTTTGACAAGATTATGGATGTTATGCAGCCACAATTTGCCGATGAAGATCCAGTAAATCCTTTCGATTTTTGGGAAGGTGCTGACTTCAAACTGAAGATCAGGAAGGTAGAAGGTTGGACTAATTACGATAAGTCTGAATTTTCTGCTCCATCTGCTTTAGCTGGTGGTAATGACGAAGAGTTGGAAGCAATATACTCAAAGCTATATTCTCTCAATGAATTCGTAGATCCCAAGAACTATAAGTCATATGATGAGCTTAAAGCTAAATTGAATAGAGTTCTTGGAGTGGATGCCGGAGAAACCATGGAAGCTCCTGAAGTCCACTATGCTCCCGCTCCTAGTGAAAGGGTAGCAGAACCTGCACCAATTGCAGAAGCAAGTAATGATGAAGAAGATACATTATCTTACTTCGCTAAATTGGCACAGGATAATTAACTAAAAGGAGTCCCAGTAAAGTCGTAGGGTGCAAAACAGAGTAGATTGGCGATCTGCCGCTCGGATAAAGTAACGAAAAACTTTACATATAAGTTACAGAGTAAATTGCCACTAAGCCTCAGACTGCAGCTGGGGCTTTTTTATATCTGTGACATTACGGCTTCTATATACTCTTTTACTCTATGCACAGGAACATGATTGATAGTCGAGTATTCCTCGAGTATATCAATCTCTTCAGGTATTGTTATAACCTTAGGAAGTTTTTTTGGTTCTTTCTGTGGGAACGTGAGTGACTTACAAGAGTATCTAGCAAATCTTTTTGAACGTGCCAAATAGTTTTCCTTACCAAAAAATTGAAAGTAATAGAAAAAGAACTATGCCGCATACTAAGACTACGCTTTCAGGGTCTTTTAGTATTTCACCCCAAGTGGGCAATGGTTCTTCTTCTTCCTCAAACAACTCTAGTTGTTCATGAATCATCCAAATGAATCCTTAAGTGTGTTGGCTGTATTAGAACTATTTCCTTGTACTATATTTACTACTTGAGAAGTAGCTCTTGTGACTGACGCATCTACTACAGAATTTGCTGTAATATCTTGTTGCCTTCTTGTTCCTCTGGTTACAAGTGCTTGATCATCGACAACTTCAGGAGTATCGGGCAATACACTAACTGGTAGCAACTCACCCGTATTTGGATCAAGTCCTACCTTTTCATATATACCATCGGGTATTAATTTTGCTGCAATACCTTCAAGCGATAATGGATTAGCTTGAGGATCGGGCAAGAAAGATCTAACTAAACCTTTAAAGAATTCTGCTATATTATTTTGAATATTACGTTTTAACATCATTGCATCAGCAAATATCTCAGCACCAAAACCTATTATTTTATCTGTAAAAGCGCTTATTTGATCTGGTATATTCCCAATAGTTTCTGGTATACTGTAAAAAAATCTGTATAAAGACTGGAATATACTCTCTACAAAATCAACAATTGGTTCAATTAATTTAGTTTTAAATCCACCTTCATCAATAAAACTAGTTAAAGCATTTGATATAAAATTATCTTCTCCAAATAATTTTTTTAATATAAAATTTATACCCTGTGTAAGTAAGTTCAAAGGGATTGCAACAAATCCAACTAGTATACCTTTTAATGCACCAAACAATCCACCTATTAGTCTACTTTCATTCTCTGCAGTATTTGTTACACCAGCTACAGCTCCTCTTATACCATCTATCACGCCTAATATAACAGTCAAAGGTAAAAATAATCTACCAACTGTTGCACCAAAAACTTTAAAGGCTTGAAATGCTGTATCAAACATAGTAAAGAATGGATTTAGCAATTTTGCTGCTGTAGCTGCAAAACCTTTTACCATTCCTGGACCTTTTTGCTTTCCCACAAAAGCTTCTATTATAGATTTAATTGGCTTAGTCAAATTTCCTATTAAATCATATACTGCTCTAAATGGAGTCATTAAGAATCCTAATATACCAGCAAATAAACCACTAGCAGCTTTTGTTACTCTTAGTATTCTAGCTGATACACCACCTTCTTTAAATAAGCTCAGTTGCTTAGCTGGAAAACCAAATAGTGTTCTAAAAAAATTACGTACTAAAGCAAAAGATTTAGTAAAAAAGGTTACTGTATTAGAAACTAGCTTCTTTACTTTCTTTGTTATAAGGTCAGCGAAAAAACCTAATGTAAATTGTACTCGATCCGGTAATCTATCAAAGATAAATCCTAAAGGTGCTAACAAACCTTTACCTAATGTTTTTAATAGAAAGTTAAGTGTTGGGCTTTTTAGAAAGCTATCTATAATTCCTGGTATTAATCCTCTAACAAATCCAAGAGCTAGTCCAGCCAATCCACCGAATACTCCTAATATAATACTAAAGAATCCTTGCTTAACAACTGGTAAATCAGTTTGTCCTGCGTTTAATATTTTTCTTAGTAATGAATTAGTTTCTTCAACCTGGGCTCTATCTTCTTTCTTATCTTCTAATTCTTTTAAAGAAGATTTTTGTGCAACGCCTTGAGCCATTCCTTTTATGGATTCTGATAAATTTAAAAATCCATCAGTTAATACCTGAGCTAAAACTGTACGAGCATCTTTCAGGGTAGCATCTAATGTACCCGTGTTTATACCGACATCTTCGATCTCAGTTAATATGTTTCTTAATACACCAACTTCTTGTGTTTCATCAGTATCCCGATCACGAGGTCGTGGTGCATCAGGCTTTGCCCTTTGCATATCAGCCTGTTGTTTTATATTACCTTCTTCGCCGTATTCAGCCATTACTTATCGCCGTTAAAAGATTTACTTGATTTACTAGTACCAGCATATAGACCAAACCATGCAGCACCAGCTCCTACTATTATACTTATAAGACCTGATTGTTCAAGCGTGGGACTTTCTAAACTCATAAACCACATTGTAGCATAATACAATAAGAATATGTAAACACTTAAAAATGCTCTTGGAAATATTCTCCACGCATCTACAGCCTGTGCTAAGTGAATCCATTTTTGGTATGGATTTTTTCCTGAGTCTACGGTTTTTGTATCAACCTCTAGTTCTATTTGAACTGTCTTTTTTTCTACTTCACTCATGTCATTTTCCTTTGTTCTCGAGCTATCCTCTTATTTTCTTCCTTTATCCAATCACTTAATAGTGTTACATATATTTCCCTTTCCCATGGCAACATATCATTTAACTCAGTCAAACTATAGTTATGATGCTGCATCATCGCGAAATTAGTCTTATAATGATTTACAAGACTATCGTGAGAGAGGCCTAGGTAAAAAAATTCTGAAGACCTCTCACTTCATGAACATTTTCATGTCCGCAATTAGTACATTTAAATTTTAAAACAGTCTTTAATGAAGGCATACCTTCAAAAAAACTACTGAGCTTTTGGAACTGTGAATTATTCATACCATCAACAAAATCACTTAACTCTTTTTTGCTAATATCTTTAGCATCATGTACATCCTCTGCATCAAATATATTAACTATACATTCCTTAAGTAAACTCATAACTCCATCTATTTTTTCAAGCTCCTGTGGCTTGAATTTCTTCACATCTTTAAATGATGGATAACGCATTGTTACACCTACATTATCAGTTAGCATTATAATCTTATCATCATCAGATATTGTTGGTATCTCCAGTTCATCAAGATCTACATCAACTTGATTTTGAGTTTCGCATTCAGTACAATTCATACTGACTGTTATTCCTTCACCTACTGATTTTTGACGTAGGTTAATGAATAGTAACTCTATATCAAATACTGCTAAGTTATCGACATTAATATCATCAAGGACACAAGCCTTTATGACATCAGTTACTGCAGACAGAATCTGTTTTTGGTCATTAGATTCCATCGCCAACATTAGTATTTTTTCTTCCTTAACTAAGTAAGGTCGAAAGGATACTTCCTTTCCAAGACCTGGCACAAATACTTGATACCTGGCCGTATTCAACTGTGGTAAAGCCATTATATTCTCCTATAGCAATTCAATTATATAATATTTATAATCCTATCAGCAACCGATTTAGCAGCTGCTCCAATTGTTCCCAACGCATTATCCACTTCAAATCTATCATAGGATAATGTTACACTGAATCTTTGTGCTGTATCTGCACTTTCATTGCTTAAAGCAAGTGCATTGATAGTAGTTGGAAAAGCGTTAATTAATTTTACACCATACAATGGTAGATTTTTTTCCTTATCTACCTGTTGTATAATTACATCAGCAACATATTCTTTTTTAAAGTTGGCTGCATACTTATCAGTATTAAATACTATTTTTTGCCAATTATCAAAAATAGTTTTTATGTAAAAGTCTTGTGTAATTAAAAATTCTAGTGTTACATCCTCATCAATAAATGATGTAACATATTTTTTTGTCTCTCTAAATGTTTGATGTTCGGCAGTTTGTAATTGTCTACCTGGTATACTTGAAGATATAGCTAATAATGATAAATCACGTGGGTCATTTATAAATGATTTTAATCCACCACCGGCTAAAAAAGAATTAACTAAATTTGCTGGGTTAGTATTCAATAAGGCTTGTGTAGGTGGGTTGAATATTACATTGAATCTATTTTGCATAACTAAACCACCATGGCTAGTTATTGAACTCTTTAGATCATCTATTGATTTTAAATTTAAACTCATTATGTTACCCTATAAGCGTCTCTGCTGTATCTCCAGACAGATTGATCTTTAACTTTCTTAAATTGTTGTGTTGGTAAGAATACAGCTATTTCCCAATCGGTCATAGGTACCCTAACTATTCTAGATTTTACATGATCCATTAGATACATTTTAAAACACGGTCTAAACTCTTTATATTTATTTACACCTTTTAAAGTATTGTATCTTAACCTTGCTAACCTTGTAGTATCTGTTACTTTTTTTGGTGCTAAATTCATGAGCTCATCTAAGAATCTAGCCCTAACGCCCGGCGCAAGGTAGTGTAAGTTTAATCCTTGAAATCCACCCTTTACAGGTTTTACTAATATAGTTAATGGAAACTTATCATAGTAGGGTAATTCATTTTTTAATTTTGGATCATAGAAATACATTATCATATCACCAATTTTTGGATTGGCTGTAGGATCTAAAGCATCATCCTTGAGTAATGTATTACGATTAATAGTCTTTAATGCGTTAACATTTCTACGAAACCAGTTTTGTGATTCTTTAGTTCTGGGTGCTATACCAGATCTAAATGCTCCAGCCTGTAATGTATCGAATAAACTTGCCATAATACTATTTATATCAGGACTTCAATAGTTTTATACCTAAGTTTGATAAAGTATCCTCAGTCCATATTTGAAACTTCCAACCCTTATGTTCTGCAAATTGATTAGCAGCTTCCCACTTACTTTGGTTCTTTACAAACGTAACAACCTCATTAATATATCTCTTAGTTTTTCTTGAAGGTTTCTTTGGAGGACTGGTTTCTTTCTTTGGTTTAATCTCAACTAATATACATTCTCCGTTATCCATTTCTACAAATAGATCTATAAAGTAGCGGTGTATTTTATTATCAGTTTTACACTTATATGGTATTACCACTTCTTCAGAGTTCCAAGCTTTTACACGTGAGTTTGACTCACACCATTTAAAAGCCTGTCTTTCCCAGAGAGATCGATACACTACATTCCTGTAGTCACCCATATACTTCTCAGGCTTCTTAATTTTATATTTCCCTTTGTAACTCATATAAATACTCTTATAGTTTATAAATAGTATAGTTATTTATACAGGAAAAAAATATGACTAACATTATAGGTGGCAAATCACGTGCTGCAATATCCAATAGAGTAGATGATATATCTTCTGCAGCTTCTCAAATTGCAGATAGTGTAAATAAAGGGGTTCAAGCCCGTCTTGGCGCAGGGGCTAAAAGAAATCATGGTAACATATTAAGATATCCTTTAGATTTAGATAAAGAATCAAAAAATTTTATTAGGTTTGAAATAGTAGATAGACAATCTTTAGTAGATAAAAAGTCAATATACTTATATACTCCTGCAGGTGTTTCAATACCTGATGCAGCATCTTATAATCAAGCTGATTTAGGAATTATTGGAGGTAGCATAGAGTCTGTATCTGATCAAGTAACTGGTGCTGGTCCTGATGTTGGCCAGGGAATAGCTGATATTACTGGTGCATTACTTACAAAAGCCGTTGAGAAGTCTGGTACAATAGGACAGGCTGGTTTAATTGAAGCTGGTACAACAACCAATCCATTTACAAATGTAGCTTTTCAAGGCACAGCTTTAAGATCATTTAATTTTACATTTAAATTAGTTGCTGAATCTGAAGACGAAGCTGAACAAGTAAGAGCTATAGAAAATACTTTTAGAAAATTTTTATATCCTACTACGGAATCTACTGACTTCTTATTAAAATATCCACCTTACTTTAAGATAGAATTTATTAGTAAGCAAGGTGATGAGATGAAACAAAATAGATTTATGCCATTTATAAACTATTCATACCTCTTAAATATGACAACAACATTTAATGAAAGTACAAACTTATATCATAGTGGTGGTCAACCAACTGAGGTATCACTGTCTTTAACATTTCAAGAATCAAAAGCGTTGTTACGAAAAGATTTATATTCAGATCCAGATAATTACTCAAGTGCTGAATATCATAGGACATATACTGATCCACGTAACATACCGCCTCAGGAGGGATAATGCCATACTTTGAACAATTTCCAAGAGTAGACTACGATTATAAACGCGATGGTGTTATACAAAAGTCTGTTGATTTATTTAGACAAGTTAGGCCTTTACAAAATTTTGTAGATAATGTATCATCATATAAGTTGTATGATGTACCTAATGGCCAAAGGCCCGATATATGTTCATTACAGCTGTATGGTACTCCAGATTTTTACTGGACATTTTTTGTAGTAAATGAGTTTTTACATGATGGTATGACTGTATGGCCTATGTCACCAGAAAATTTATTTGATTATATTAATACTGAGTACCGAGGTATTGCTATAGAAACTCGTCCTAACGTTGTAAGAAATACTGATGGTGGTATTACTGACTTTCGTGATTCATTAGCTGGTAGATTTGAAGTTGGAGAAAAAGTATATGGTGGAACATCAGGGGCAGCCGGTACACTAGTTAAGAAAGACTTATATTTAAATCAATTAGTAATACAAGATATTGTTAATGGTGTAACGGGTCAAAATCCACAAGAGGTCGCTATAATAAAAACAGCGGCTGTTTCATCATATGATTCAGGAACTAATAAAACTACTATACCGCTCAGGTCAACAGATCCAGATATAGTACCAAACCAAGTTTTAGTTAGAGCAACTGATGGTGCAGGTAATTCAGTAATTACAAATACATTTTCAACTGGAGGTGTTACGTATACTAGTGCACAAATTGTAAATCAAATAACTGGTAAGAATCTAATTATAAATGGTAACCATCCAATAGGGAATGGACAGGAATTATTCTTTTATCAAATAAATAATGGAATAACTGGTGGTCCTTTCATAGGTGATGGAGTTGGTAACAATAGGGAAGCCATAACAGGAGCTACATCAACAGATTCTGTAACATCTTGGACGGTATATAATTATAGTGAAGCTCCACACCATTGGTTTGTAGATGGTGATCCACAAGAAATACAAGTATCAAATGCTAACTTTTTCTCAGTTACTGATAATGCATCTATAAATGAAATAATACAGGTAGGTTCAGTAGCTTCACCTACTTTTACTAGTAATAGAAATTACCTTTTTGATTTAAATGAACAAAGGTCAAGAATTAGAATAGTAGACCCTAATTATATACAAAAATTTGCGCGTGAGTTTGAGACAGTAATAAATGGCTAGAGAACAATCATCTGGTAAATCGTCCGGAGGTGTAGTAGCAACTACACAATCTTATGTACGTGATCATGTAAAACTTTTTGCTAATAGTTCGGGTGAGAACTTTACAGATATAAAAGCTCTTGTCAATAGAATAATCTTTACAGAAAATATTAGACAAGCCTCTGTCATATGTACAATTGATATATTAGATGGTGTAAACTTATTTGAAACTTTTAAATTATCTGGTGGCGAAAAAGTAGAAATACAATTGAGCCAAAATACTCCCTTAGGTAGAAATCAAATTAATAGAGAGTTTTATGTATCAGATATAGTTAATCACACTAAACCTAAAATGGGTTATCAAACATATCAGTTGATATGTATTACTAAATACGCTTATTTAAATAATTTAATTAGGATAGATAGAGATTTTTCTAATTCACCTGGTAAATTAATTAAAGACATTATTAAGAAAGATTTAAGAGTAGATGATAAAGATATCTTTAGTTTAAATACTTCTACCGGTACTGTAATGCAAGGTATATACCCTGGTTTAAAACCTTTAGAAGCTATTAATTGGCTAAAGAGAAATGCATTTGATGAGAGCACTCCATTTTATTTTTTTGATACGTTACATAAAGGATTAGTATTAGAGTCTTTAAAAGAGTTAACTTTAAAAGATACAGATATTGAATATGATCAAAGACCTTTCTTTGATACATTTAAGAATCAAAAAGAAGAGTTTCTTGATTCAAGAAGAAGAATAAGAAAACTATCCTCAGAATTAGGATTATCTAAGTTTAATCAAGCAGAAAAAGGCGTGTATAGTTCATCATTAATGTCCATTGATATAGCTACTAAAACTGTAGTAGAAAGTAATGACTACAGATATAATGATGATTTTATTATTAAAGATCATGTTATTGAAGGAAATAAAATAAAGGCAAAGAAAACTTTTTCGAGTGAAGTTAAATTTAATGATAGAGAGTTTAACAACTTTCCACAATCAAGAGAGTATAATATATCTTTAAATTCTTTAGCCTTTGATAAGAAGAACTATCATGATCATATACCTAACTTTATTCAAAAGTCTGATGCTATAAAAAATGGATTAAATTATATCACATTAAATTTAGATGTAAACGGTGACTTTAGGTTACATTCTGGAAAAATGATTAGCGTAATCATACCTAAAGCAACCGCAGCAAGGTTAACAAAAACTAATGACCAAATCGATAGGCAACTTAGCGGCAGTTATATAGTTACATCTATTACTCATGAATTTAATTTAAATGAGTATACTATGAGTTTAGAAATTAAAAAAGATTCTACTATGTTAACACTTGATGGGCCTATTGATTTGAGACAAGCAGTAAAGGATGAAACAAAATGAGAGAAGATGATTTTACAACACAAAAGTTTCACTGGTTTACAGGCACAGTAAAGGATGTTAAAGATCCTAAGAAACTGAATAGAGTTAAAGTAAGAGCTTATGGTTACCATAACGCAGACATAGTTAAGGATAAATTACCGTGGGCCACAGTTATGATGCCAACCACCTCAGCTTCTTATAAAGGAGTTGGAGGTAATCATCATTTAGAAGTTGGTTCATGGGTGGTGGGATTCTTTAGAGACGGCCTATCAGCTCAAGATCCAATCGTTATGGGATCTATTGCAACCCAAGAAGATGGTGTATTAGATATACCTACCGAAGCTCAATTAGAAGATCCTACCAATAAAGTATATAAGTCAAATGCAGGTCATTTAATAGAGATTGATAATACATCAGGCGCTGAAACGTTGCGTGTTACACATGCCAAAGGTGCTGTAATTACTATTGATCAAAATAATAATTTATCCATAACAAATTCTGGTACAACAAGTGTTACATCTGCTGGTCCTATTACTATTACATCAGCCGTTAAAACGACTATAGTATAATGTCTTTACCTGCTTTACAAATAGATACACCACAATGTCCAGCGGTATTATTACCGACACCGGCTAATCTATCAAATGTATTTGGTAAACTTGCTACCTTTCCTGGTAAGTTAACAGCACTTGCAGCAACAACAGCAAAAGATGAAGCAGAAGAATATTTAAAACAAGCTCAAGATTTACAAAATACTATTGATGGTTTACGTACTGCTTTTGCAGCATATGACCCTAAGTTTGAAAAGCTAAGTATACCAGAAAAAGAATGGCAAATCATGATACAAAGGTTAATTGAAGAATATCCTATGTATATACAAGCTCAAATATTAGAATTATGCAAAAGCATTTTTCCATTTAATTTAACGTTACCTCTTATGGGACTTAACATTGATGTAATTAAAATTGTAACAGATAGAGATTACTTAAACACTTTATTATCCGGTATTAGCGGTGATGAATTAGATAGATTATACTCTTTACTGCCATCTGAATATAAACTATTTGATGGTGAATACGGATTAGAAAATTTAGATCTGAAGAAAAAACAAATAGTAGATTACATAAAAAACGAAGTTACAAAATATATGAATGGTGGTTTATTTGCAACATTCGGTGATTTTATTGGCAATACTTTTAAATCTATATGGGATCCATTAGGGTTACCCGCTTTACCGACTCCTTTAGATATTGATGTAAAGGCTTTAATAGATGCGGCCATTGCTGACGCAAAAGATGATGCTGCTAAACTTGCTGCTCTTAAAAATATTAGCATTGCAGGATTTAAAGTTGATGCATTGTTAGGTGGTGATATTGTTGATGACTTTGAATCATTAGAGTTTCAGATAGCTAGAATTAACACTAAGTTAAAAGAGTTTAAAGAAAACTATCAACTGTTTTTAATAAGAGAATGGATGGGAAAGGTTACAAAATTTTTTAATGCTATTGGTTTAAGCTCATTGACACAATATGCTACACTTAACTTTTGCACGTTTTTAGGATTAGTAGGTATATCAACTACTATTGATTTAAGTGCATTTAGTAACATATCACAAGTAACACCAACTGAAACTAAAACTTTAGAACAGGTATTAGAAGAAGCTGAAGAGGATGTATAAATAGTATTATGGCATATTATTCAGGCGACATATCAAACACAACAGTATCTGAGGCTGATAAGTCAAAGGTAAGTATTGTATCAAGAAAGAAAGCTCATACTGATTTGAACCTGAAGCTGACACGTCATCCTATACGTAAGGATATTATACCACTGAAAGATGATGCAGCTATTAAAAATGCTATTAAACATTTATTAATAACCAACTTCTTTGAGCGACCTTTTCAACCTGCTAAGGGTGCAAATCTAAGAGGTTTACTATTTGAACCAGCTGATGCTATTACTAAATATGAATTATCATCTAATATAAGAAATTGTATAGAAGATTTTGAACCAAGAGTACAGGTAGTTAGTATTAATATAGCTGATGAAACAAATATAAACGCATATAGAATTAATGTCGAATTTAAAATAATAGAAATTGACAACAATCAAGAAGTAGAGATTGTTCTACAAAGGTTAAGGTAAAACTATGGCTACAAATTTAAATGTAACAGAATTAGACTTTGATGACATCAAAAGTAATTTAAAGAATTTTTTAAAGAAACAAACTGTCTTTAATGACTATGATTTTGATGGATCAGGTCTTAACGTATTGCTGGATATACTAGCTTATAATACACACTATAACGCCATGGCGGCTCATTTATCTTTGAACGAAGCGTTCTTGGACTCAGCTCAAATAAGAGGTAATGCAGTTTCAAGAGCTCGTATGCTAGGTTATGTACCTTCGTCTCAATTAGCACCAAAGGCCACTGTAAATATTGTAGTAGATGTAACTGGAGAAACTGGAACTAAGCCAACAAACTTAGCGCTTCCACGTGGTACAAAATTAAGTACTACAGTTGATGGTGAAACATTTCAATTCGTAACAATATCAACTCAAACAGCTACAATTACTAACGACTTATACACATATAATAATGTAGAAATTGCTGAAGGATCATTTAACTCTATTAAATATAGAATTGATAATGATATATCCAATCAAAAATTTCAAATACCACATACAAATGTAGATACCTCAACCCTACGTACTCGTGTACAGGCTAATGAGGAGTCAACATCATTTGATATATACACATTATTTACTACATTACTTAACGTTGATTCATCTACCAAGACTTATCACCTACAAGAAAACTCAAATGGATTCTATGAGATATACTTTGGTGATGGTGTAACTGGTACGAAGCCATCAAATAATAATATAGTTACATTAGACTATGTATTCTCAAGTGGTGTAGAAGCCAATGGTGCTAACGTATTTACAATGACTGATTCAATCGGTGGATTCTCTAATATTACATTGACCACAGTGAGCAACGCATCTGGTGGTGCGGATCAAGAAACTTTAGAATCAATTAGGTTTAACGCACCACTTACGTTTACATCTCAGAATAGGGCTGTAACATCTGATGATTATAGAGCAATCATACAAAGAGAATTCTCTAACATATCTGCTATATCTACTTGGGGAGGGGAGGATCAGGCATCTCCAGACTATGGTAAAATATTTATTGCAATTAAACCAAAGACTGCAGATACACTGACGACCTCTGAGAAGGCAAGAATTACGGGGACAATATTGAAAGGTAAGAACGTTGTATCTATTACTCCTGAAGTAGTAGATCCAAACTATTCGTTCCTTGAGTTAGATGTNGCATTTAAATATAATCCAAACCTAACTGATAGAACTGCGGTTGATCTTAAATCAGTTGTATCAGATACTATCGATGACTACTCACTTAATGAGTTGAATAAGTTTGATGGTGTATTCAGGCATTCAGCATTGTTACGTGCTATTGATGCTTCTGACCCCGCTATTCTAAACTCAACAGTTCGTCCATTCTTATTTAAGACACTTACACCAATTAACACTGCATCTAATAATTTTAATGTTACGTATCCAGGTTCTTTCTATGTACCTAATGGTGTAGACGAATCTGTTATTTCATCGACTTCTGTAACTATAGGTGGTGTTGAAACTTTCTTTGCTGATAAAGCAATCCCTGGTTCAACCAATAGACAAATATTTGCTTTCAGATTACAAGATACTACTAAGGTAACAACGATTGATAACTGTGGAACAGTCAATCCAACTGAAGGTAATATAATACTTAATAACTTTATACCAGATAATACAAATACATTTAGAATAACAGTGGTACCATTGTCAAATGATATCGCACCAAAAAGAGATGAGATACTTTCAATTGATGCAACAAGAACAACTATGACTGCTGAAGAGGATTCAATAGCTGTATCAGGTTCATCCGGTAGTGTTGCATATAATACTACTTCCAGATTTAGGTCATAAACATGAGTGGATATGGGTCCGATGCGACTAACCCAAATTATATAGAGTCAGTTGCATCTTTAAATAAAAAGACTAAAGAAAAACTAAGAATAGATCAAGTTATTCCCTCTGAGATATTGGAAGATTCTGGTGAAACTGGAATCAAACAATTACTTGAAAAGTATTATGATTTCATGAATATGAATGAGTTCATATATAATGATGATGAATCATACGAGGATTTAATAGCTTCAAATAGAGCAGTCTTTAGAGTAGATGACCCTAGGAACGAAAATAACGAATTCTTTTCGGATAGTACTGGTGCTAATTCTGTATTGACAATTATTAGTTCAGAAGGTACTAATATAGATTATGATTTAACAGCTACTAATATTACTATATCTAATGGTAATGAACTTCCNGGAAGTTTAAATGGTAGGACCACTCCAATAGGTAAAACAATGAGTGTTTCTATACCTGATGTAAAGAAAAGATCTGCAGCTTTAACGGCTATAGTAAATGCCTCAGGACAAATAACAGGATTTAGTGGTGACTTTGGATATCAATATCCTAGTGCTCCTACAATAACAATAGCAGCACCCGTAGGTGGTGGTACACAAGCAACTGCTACTGCAACACTCGTAACAACTCAAAATACTAATCCATATTTAGATACTTTAGGTTCTTTAAATATTACAATCAATAACCCAGGTGGAGGTTATAACGCTACTAATGATGTACCAACCGTCACTATCACAGCTAATCCAGATGCTGATACAATTGTATTTACACCAAACTCTTTAGACTGTACTTTATTAACTCCAATNACACATTACGTAGGACCTGGACCAAGTTACGTGTTGAATGCCATTGAAGAGGCAATGAATATAGATGCAAATACAGATAACTATTTGGAACTAATGCAGAAAGAAATAGCAGCAGCTATTCCAAGAAACCTGACAGTAAATAAAAGAAACCTATATAAAAATATAACAGATTTCTATAAACTGAAAGGATCATCTGATTCAATTGAAATATTCTTTAGGTTATTATTTAACGAAAATGTTGAGGTTACATTCCCATTTGATAAAACACTTATACCATCATCGGGTAACTATGATACTGGATTAGGACAGTATCTAGATAAAAAGGGATTCCTATCCGATACAATTAAGTTACAAGACTCTAAGTTTTACCAAAAGTTTTCTTATGTAGTACGTACTGGTAAAAACTTATCTGACTGGGAAGCAGCTTTTGATAAGTTAGTACACCCTGCAGGATTTATATTCTTTGGAGAAATATTACTACTGACTCAATTAACAAGAGCAGCCCTTGGTGATAATATTAGATCTAGTGCTACTGAAGTAGATACAGGATTTCCCGAAGGTAGCGCCGGTGAAGTACCAGTTCCGGGTTCACCAGGATTTGTATACACTTATAAAGATGTATATACAAGAGAAAATAGAAAGACTTTATCGTCTATGCCTGGTTTACAATTAGGTGTTATTGGTATTGAGGATCTTAAGTTACTAGTAGATATGTTTGCTGGTACCTTTATGCCAACTATATCTGCTAAGATAAATAAAACGGCTTCTTTATCTGCTAACTTAGTAGGTGGTGTTGTGGATAGTATTTCTATAGTTGATCCGGGCTTTGGATATGGTTCAGCACCTACTCTAACAATTACAGGATCTGGTGGAGCTGGGGCAACAGCAACATGTACAATCGATTCTTTAGGTCAAATAGATGCAGTAAATGTAACAGCGGGTGGAAATAGTTATACATCAGCTGCAGTGTCGGCTACTCCTAACTCAGATGCTACTAAAATTAAAAGTATATCATTAACTAACTTAACATCTAATAAAGAATACTTTACTCCACCTTTATTAGCAATAGATGCTCCTACATCAAAAGACCAAGATGGTAATCTATTACCTACTAATGTACAAGCAACTGCTAAAACTGTTTTAAACGCAACATCTATAAAAGAGTTACGTATAATCAATCCAGGATCTGGTTACACATCTGATCCAACTATTAATATACCGGGAAACGCATCGGGTATAGAAGTTGATGTAGGATCAGACGGAAGGATAGCCGGAGTTAAGTTGAATAATGGAGGAAGTAACTATACTGAACTTCCAAATATAACAGTAAGTGGTGGTGGAGGAAACGGCGCTATCATACAAGCGGTATTAGAACCTAGTACTATTAACTCAGTAGTTATAACTAATCCAGGTTTTGGTTACGTTGTTGATCCAAATATTAGAATTACATCAACAACTGGCAATGAAGAAAGAGTACAACAAGTCAAGAAGATTCTAATACTTGCACTTAACCATGCAGCTACAGAGGTTAATGATCCTTCTTTCAGAACCCTTATAAATAATAATTACTTTAATAGAAAAGGTGAATCATATTATGCAAGCAAGAAGTTTAGAGATGGTTATCCAATAAGCTTTTTTAGTAACAATATCATTCAAAACTCAAGCTCAAGTGTTATAAATAAATATAATACGAAAGCACATATAACACAGGAATAAAAAATGACAGCAATTGTAACAACCCCATTTAGAGTAGTAAATGCGGAAAACTTTAAGGAAGATGTAGCATCTTCTGATAATAGTGTATATGTAGCGATTGGTAAATCAGATGTCTGGAGTACAGCCACTAGCGATTTAACTGATACTACGCCGTTTACTCCTCAAGATCGTATTGACGATATTAATACGGCTTACCAAAATTTAATTGGTATGAAAAAAGTAACAGCATCTGATGTGTCACATATTGTACCAAGATATACTTGGACATCAGGAAGAACCTATGTAGCGTGGGACTCTGATGATGCAACAATATACGATAAAGAATTTTATATTATAACCTCAGAGTTTAAGGTATATAAATGTATTAAGGCTCCAGCTACGGCATCTACTATTGAGCCAGTACATATTAATACTGAACCAACTGCAGAATCGGATGGTTATACATGGAAATACATGTTTACAGTAACTGTAACCGATGCGGAAAAGTTTTTAACAATATCATATATGCCAGTAAATACTTTGACATATCCAACAACTGGAACAGTCAATGGTACTGTATCAAGTTCAACAGCAGTAACTCTTGCAGCTGCTAATGAAAAAATTAAAGTAGGACAGTTGGTAACAGGATCAGGTATTTCTGGCTCAGTTACAGTTGCTAATATTAGTGGAACATCACTTACTTTATCAAGTGCTCAATCAATTGCAGATACTACGGTTTTAACGTTTGGTAGGTTTGCAAATACAGATGTTAACTTCGCTAACCAAACTGCTCAAATAAATTCTTTAGCAGCTACAAAGGCTGCAGGTATTGAAAGAGCTGAAGTAACCGCTGGTGGATCTGGTTATACATCTGCTCCTACCGTTACTATTACAGGTGATGGTACGGGTGCTACTGCTACAGCCACGGTTGCAGGTGGAGCAGTAACAGCAATTAACATTACTGATAAAGGTACTGGTTATACTGTAGCACAAATTACTTTATCTGGTGGAGGTGGTACATTAGCTACAGCTCGTGCAGTCATTGCTCCACAGAATGGCCATGGAACTGATCCTATATCAGAGCTTGGTGCTTTCTTTATTGGTCTTAACGTTCAGTTATCTGGTTCAGAAGGTGGTGACTTAACAGTAGGTAATGATTTTAGACAAGTATCACTTATTAAAAATCCTGAACAGTTTGGTAGCACAGATATAGCTACAGCATCAACTCTTCGAGCGAGGAGAGCTTTAGTACTAGCATCAAGTGCATCAACATCTAACTTTGCAGTTGACCAAGTAATAGTCGGTAGTTCTACTGGAGCAAAAGCTTATTTAGTAGAAATTGATACATCAAATAAAATTTTATATTACTACCAAAATGAAAAGACAGGGTTTGTAAATTTTGCGCAAAATGATACTATTACAGGTACACTACCGAATGGTGGATCAGCTACATTAGATCAATCTAGTGGTACATCATGGTTTGGTAATGCTGCAAATGGTTATGGACCTGAAGTTAAGAATGCAAGTGGACAATTAATATTCTTAGAAAATAGAGCACCAATTAATAGATCATCATCCCAGATTGAAGATATAAAATTAATTGTTGAATTCTAATTAGAATTTAAGAGAGAAAAATATGGGAATTACGAAAGTTAGAAATTATAACATAGCACCGTACTACGATGACTATGATGAAACTAAAAATTATCACCGAATACAATTTAGACCTGGCCATGCTGTTCAAGCACGAGAACTAACTCAATTACAAACTGCTTTACAGTCTCAATTAGATAAGCTTGGTCAATATAATTTTAAAGATGGCTCAAGAGTCGTCGGTGGTAAAGTAACTCTCAATACTGAATATGATTTTATTAAACTGACTAACGCATCATTTAATCATAGTGGTGTAACATATGATACTACATATCAAGCTGCTAATTTAAATAGTTTAGTAGGTACTACAATTACTGGTACAGGAAATAGTAGTAATCAAGTAACAGCATTAGTATTACAAGCAGTTGCTGCTACTGGTTCTGATCCAAATACTCTTTATATTAAATATGAAAATTCAGGTGGCACTCAAAAAAATGTAGAAAAATTTGTAGCCGATGAAGTGTTTACAAATAGTGCAGGAACTCCTATAGTTGGTAAGGTAGGAGCAGCTGGTGTTACACCTACTGGTCAAGGATCAGTTGTAAACATAGAAGAAGGAGCTTATTTTATAGCGGGAGCTTTTGTATATGTTGCAGCAGGATCATTATTACTAGACAAATATACAAATACACCTAGTAATATTATCGGTTTAAAAGTTACCGAAACATTTGATGTTGATAACTCTACTGATATATCTCTTAATGATAACGCACAAGGTACTCCAAACTTTGCTGCACCTGGTGCTCATAGATATCAAATATCTACTCAACTTATTAAAGAAGATCCAGCAAATCCTAATTCAACACACTCAAGTTATATTACATTATTAAAGGTAACTAATGGTGTTGTACAAGTCGATTCAACAGATAAAACTGGTGGGACTGAGTTAAGTGCTAGATTAGCTAGAAGAACTCATGAAGAATCAGGTAACTATGCTGTAAGACCATTTACTCTAGATATAAGAGAACATTTAGACGATGGTGCAGGTAACGGAGGTTACTTAACAGCTGGAAATGGTGGTGTTGCTACTAAACTAGCAGTGGGTGTTGAACCATCAGTTGCATATGTACAAGGCTTTAGAGTAGAAAACTTAGCAACTAAATATGTTGCAGTCGATAAGCCAAGAGATCATGTAAATGAAAATCAACAGTCTATTTCTATGCAGCTTGGTAACTTCGTTAAAGCTACTACATCTACAATAAGAGGTATACCAGATCTTGGTGGTACAAACGGTGCGTATAAAACTGCTACACTAAGTGGTGGTGGAGCTTCAGGCACATGTAGAATAAGAGGTATTGAAGAATTTACCGGTGGTATTACACATATATTCTTATTTGATATTGTAATGTCATCTGGAAGTTTTAGTACTGTAACTACTATTTCTCAAACAAATCCAGCAGGCCAAGACTTTAGTGCAACACTTCAGGGCGCAAACGTTGGTACAAGATTTGATACTGGTAATAATGGATTGGTATTTAAGTTACCATTCAATGCAGTCAAATCACTATTAGATTCATCACCTCAAGATCCACCATCTTTTGTTACTAGACAAAGAATGCAAACATCAGTTACAGGTACCAATACATCAGCCGCTGTTTCATTTAATAACTTTGGTGGTACATTAGAATCTAATTCAGATATTATGATTGCAGTAGGAAACAATCCTCCTCAAATGGTACCGGCAGGAAACGTAGCAACAGCTGTAGGTTCTACTACACTTACAATCAATAATGCCGGAAGTGCAATAACCGGTATGGGAAGTGGAACGCCGCATGTACAAGTAGCTTTTTCAGTACGTAAAACATCNACTGGTCTTAAAACTAAAACACTACAAACTGTTGGTCCTACAAACTTTACTTATAACTCATCAGTTGGCAATATACCATTAGATAAATCTGATATTAAAAGAGTTACTGCCATTACAATAGGTGGTGTTGATAAACTATCATCCTTCACATTAGACAATGGACAAAGAGATAATTTTTATGATGAAGGTAAACTTATTCCAGTTGATGCACTTGCCAATGGTACAGTTGTAAGTGTAACCTTTGAACATTATCAACATGGTAATGGAGATTACTTTACTGTAGATTCATACGATTCAACTGAATATGAAACTATTCCATCCTTTGATGGTATAAAAGGTAGAGTTGAATTGAGAGACTGTATAGACTTTAGACCAACTAAAGCTTCAGCAGGTACATTTAATGCAGACACAGTATTTACAGCAGGTACAGGATCATCAAATGCAGATACACCTAAGCCTGGCTCAATACTATTAGCTGACGTATCTCACTATTTGCCAAGAATTGATAAGCTGTATATTACAAGGGAAGGTGAATTTAAAGTAGCTACTGGTGTAGCTGATAGAAATCCTCAGTCGCCTGACGATCCGAACGATGCAATGGTTATTTACAACCTTAAGTTTTTACCGTATGTATTTAAACCATCAGAACTATTACCAGAAAAGATTGATAATAAACGTTATACAATGCGTGATATTGGTGCATTGGATAAAAGGATTAAGAACCTTGAGTATTATACATCTCTGTCATTGTTAGAAAAGGAAGCGGCTGACACTCAGATATTTTCTGGTTCNGATGAAAGACTTAAGAATGGTTTCTTAGTTGATGGATTCTATGGCCATAATGTAGGTAACGTAACACATCCAGATTATGCAGTAGCCATTGATAAAGGTAATGGTATATTACGTCCTAAGTATTATGAGGATAATGTCAACTTAATAAGACATGCTGCATCACCTGGTACAGCAGTTAAAAATGGATCTATAGTAACATTACCATTCAACCATACTGAGTTTGCGAAACAACCTTACGCAACAATGTCTGAATTTGTTAATCCATATAACGTATTCTCATGGGGTGGACAAGTTAAGTTATCGCCAGAATCCGATGAATGGAAAGATACAGAAGTAAGACCAGATGTGGTAATCGATGATGAAGGTGTATATGACCAATTGGTTGCACAAGCTGAAGAGTCAGGTATTCTTGGTACAGTATGGAATGAATGGGAAACTAACTGGACTGGTACAGAAATTACAACCACCACAGAAGCTGCAGCATTTAATGATGGTGAAGAAGATCGTTGGTTTAGACGTGGCAGAAGAACTGGTGGTGAAACAACTACTATTGCAACTACAACTACTTCTAACCAAGCAAGAACTGGTTTAAGAACTACAGTTGTGCCTGATACTCAATTAAAAGAATTAGGTTCAAGAGTTGTAGAAACTAACTTTATACCATTCATACGTTCAAGAAAGATATTCTTTAAAGCTGAACTTATGAAACCAAATACAAAAGTATTTGCATTCTTTAATGGATCAAATGTAACAGATTATTGTGCAGAAGAATCATTTACAGAATTTTCTGATCAAACAGCAGTAGTAGGTTATACTGGCTTAACTACGCATCCATCAAATAGTGATTTGATTACTGATGCATCTGGTAGATTAGAAGGTTCATTTATTATACCAAGAAATGATGTTCTTAAATTTAAAACCGGTACAAGAGAATTTAGATTAACTGATTCTAATACTAATGATAGAAATGCTGAAATAACATTTGCTGAAGCATTATACCATGCACAAGGTTTACTTGAAGTAAAAGAAAATGTTATTATATCTACAAAGGTACCTAAGTTTGTAACTACTGAATTAACCGATGAAAGAGTTGTACAAGAAACTGCTATNACAAGATTTACAACTCCAGTAACATGGGTTGACCCATTAGCACAAACATTTATTATTGACCAGGTTGGTGGTATATTCGCTACCAAGCTAGATATATTTGTGCAAGCAAAGGATGCTAATATACCATTAAATGTTTCAATACGTTCAGTAGAAAATGGTATACCAACACAACAAATTGTACCAGGTGCTGACGTTAATATTTATCCNAGTTCAATTACAACTTCAACTGATGGTTCAGTTGCTACAACGGTAACATTTGATCATCCAGTATATCTTGGCCAAGATCAAGAGTTTGCAATTGTTCTTATCTCTCAGTCAGATGAATACAAAGTATTTATTGCAGAAACCGGTGGATTTGATTTACAGAATACAGCAAATAGGGTTACTAAGCAGCCTTATAATGGAGTATTCTTTACATCACAAAACGCATCAACATGGACTCCGGAACAAACCAAAGACTTGAAGTTTACTTTATTTAGAGCTAACTTTACTTCTAATACTGCATCACTTACTTTAACAAATGATGCCGTACCAGCAAGAGCATTAAAGAATAATCCATTTAGATATGTATCAACTTCTGGTGGATCTAGTGTTATAAGAATCACACATCCAAATCATGGAATGTATGGAGCAAATAATAAAGTAACTATAGCAGGCCAAGCTGATCCTGTAAATGGTATTAGTGCTGCTAATATGAATAAGACACATGATGTTATAAGTACTTCAATTGAAACCGATTCTTATGCAATATCAGTTACAGGAACAGCATCAGCGGTTGCAATTGATGGTGGTGGATCAGGTATATCAGCTACAGAAAATAGACAATATAATATATTAGTTCCACAAATACAAACATTAGAAGTTCCTGGTACCTCAGTTGGATTTAGCTTAGAAGCACAAACTGGTAAATCAGTAGATGGAGCTGAAAGCGCATATGTTAAAACAACGGTTGGTGGAATATTAGCTAACTCGAATAATGAGTTTACAGCACCTTTAACTATTGCATCTACAATTAATGAAACTAACTATACCACTGATTCAAGTGCTGGTAATAAATCAGCTGTGGTTACTGCAACACTAAGTGGTAGTTCAACATTATCACCTGTAATTGATTTAAACAGATGTTCACTTACAGTTGTTGGTAATAGATTAAATGATGCAACTACAAACTCAGCTGCTTATAATGATGCTGCAAATGGTCAAACTTATGTAGCAGATACAGCTGCTCAAGGTATATCAAACCTTAATAGATATATTACTAAGAGAGTTGATTTGAATAATGAGGCTGATGTATTGGATGTCTTTGTAAATGCAAATAAACCATCCGGTGCTAACATAGATTTATTCTTTAAAGTACTTGCTGCTGGTGATGATAGCGACTTTGATAGTTTAACATGGACTCTTGCACCACCTGATACAGCAATAGTAACAAATGATTCTGGAGCATATAACGAAGTACATTATACAATTGATCCTTTTGTAGATGGTAGTGGTAATATTACTCTTACACAAAGTGGTAATACTAATTTTAAATTTGGATCCTTTGCATTTAAGATTGTATTAAGATCTACTAATACTTCTAATGTTCCAACAATAAAAGATTTTAGAGCAGTGGCGGCAACATAGTATGGCAAGAAAGAAAACATTAAAGATTGAAGATAATCCAGATCTAGTAAAAGATTTAAGTAGTGGAGCTGTTATAAATACTAATAACGGTGCTTACGAAGCAAGATTAGCTCAAATAAACAAAAGAAAATTAGATGAACAGCAGTCTGCTGATATCGAAGATATGAAAAAGCAAATTGCTGATTTAACTAAACTAGTTAAAAAGTTGGTAGATAAATAATGGCAGCAAATAACGAAACAAAAGTACAAAAAAGTAATACACTTGAACAATGGCGAGTAGCAACTAACACTGTATCTCATCATGTGGGAGATATAGATTTACTGGACGCTAGACTTACAGATGGATTATTTACTTTTACTGGTGATGGTACTACTACGAGATTTGGATTTGGTACTGATACGGGCTCTAAAACTTTACGAATTGAGTTACAACCTGAGAATCCTATAGATTCAATTGCTCAGATTATCCTTACAGGATCTCCTAGTTTAACTGGCTTTGCTGCAGATGTAGTTGTATTCCAAGGATCTGTTGGATCAGAAACTTTTACTGGTCAAATTAATTATATTAACGCTAATAGAATAGTACTTAGAAATATTACCGGTACTTTTGATTCAAGTGCTGATCTTAAATATGCATCAAATACAATTGGTAATGCTAACCTTGTAAGACTCATTTCAGAAAGCTACAATACCGGATACGCTAAAGTTAAAGTTGATGGTAATACACAAGTACAAGATGTTGGTTTAGGTTCACAAGCTGGTTATCATATATTAAACTATTCTTTAGAAGTTGTATTATCTGGTTCTCCTTCTATACCAACTGAATTTACTGAAGGTGCTGTACTTACACAAGCAGGTGGCTTTGTTGGTACTATATTAGAAGCAAGTGCAACACATTTAAGATTTAAAACACATACCGGTACTTTTGCTACTAATACTTTAGTACAACTGCAAGGTGATGCATCAAAACGTATACTAGCTGCTAATCTATCAAGCACAGCAAACAAAGATACAGCAATTGGCACTGTTGTTGAATTTCATACAGCTCCCGCATCTGGTAAATCAATTACAATTGACACTCAAAATCTAGTTGATTCAATTACAGAAGTACAAGATGATGTAGGTGATATTGGAAATCTTGGTACTTCAGATAAAGTTGATGTAGTAAGTGCTATCAATGAAATAGAAAATGCTGCAAGGGCTGGAAATAATGATTACTCACTAGGCACCAATGCTCAAAACTTCAGAGATGCTATCAATGAATTAGAGACAGCTGCTAGAGGTGCAAATACATCTTATAGTTTACTTACAACAGCACAAAATTTTAAAGAAGGTATTAATGAACTAGAAACTGCAGTTCGAGGCACTCACACTAGTTATACCTTAGGTACAAATGCAGATAATCTTATTCAAGCAGTTAACGAATTGGAAACTGCAGCTAGAGGTACTAATACCAATTATACATTAGGTACTACAGCTACTAATTTTAGAGATGCTATTAATGAATTGGAAGCCGCAGCTAGAGGCGCAAATTCCTCATATACATTAACGACTTCTACACAAAATTTTAAAGAAGCAATTAATGAATTAGATGCTGAGATTGGAACTATTTCAACTTTCTCAGGATTAGCCAGCGATGTATCAGCAGCTTTAGTACAATTACATACAGAAATTGGTGATGTAAGCTCTTCAAATATGGGTACCACTGCAAGCAATGTTACAAGCGCTATATTTGAATTAGAACAAGAAATTGATACACTTAATACTAATCACTTAAATAAAAATACTGCGGCTAATGTAAGTCAAGATTTTGATGGTAGTGTAGTATTTAAAGGTGACTTAGTAGATTTTTCAAACACTACAGCATTATTCTCTGCTGCCGGTGGTGTAGCTAATTTTGGATCAGCATTTCTTAATTTAAATTCTAATTCTTCGATACAAGGTATACAGGTAGATAGAACTGCTTTATCAGGAAGTCCACCAGATGTAAGAATACAATTTAATGAAGGTGTTGTAGGAACTAAGCCAGATAGAGCATGGCAAGTAAGCGGGTTAAATCATGGTGGTACTACAGAAGTTGCCGATATAGTTACATTTTATAATGCTGAAGATTTGATCGCAAATAATACAGAATCTGGTATTTCAGTTACATGGGATTCTGGAGCACAAAACTTTGACTTTGATGTTAATGATCCTACACTTACATTCACTTCATCAACGTTTAGATCAAGTGGTAATTTAGGTCAAGCAACTATTAATAATTTAGGTAATACTACATTTGCTTTAACAGCTAATACATTAGACTTAGGTGATAATCAAAAAGTTTTATTAGGTGCTAGTGATGATTTACAACTATATCATGATGGAAGTAATAGTTATATACAAAGTGCAACAGGTACTTTTAATATTACAACAGACGCTGGTAATGAATTTGCATTAACAGCAACTAATAACGGAGCAGTTACTCTTTTTCATGATGGTGTTAGTAGACTAAACACCTCAAGTGTTGGTATTGGAGTTTCAGGAGCTGTAATAGCTACAGGTGAAATAGAAGGTAGTGCATTAGATATTAATGGTGCTTTTGATATATCCGGTAACGGAACAATTCATGGTAATACAACTGTTGGAGGTACTTTAGCAGTCAATGGTAATGTAACTCTAGGTAATTCTACTAGTGATACGGTTACAATTGCAGGTGATTTAATAGTTCAAGGTGATGAAACAAAACTTAATGTATCTACATTAGAAGTAGAAGATATATTAATACTTACTGGGTCAAGTACAACTACACTACCACAGACTGGTGGATTTGGATTTGAAACAAAACTATTTAGTGGAAGAGCCAACCAAGTAATTAATGGTAGAACATGGAGTTCTGCTGGTAAACATCCAAATGCAGCTGCAAATGTAACAGGTTCACATTCAATAGTATTTAACTTTGGATATGATCCAGGTGGTGGTAATCCTAAAGGTAGATGGGAAATGGACGGTTCTCCATTACTATCTGCTGCAACATTAGGAAGTCCAAATATTGAAGGCAATGTATATCAACAAGGAGATAACCTAAACTTTGTAGCTGGAACTGGTATGACATTAAGTACTGGTAAATCTGGTACAACACATACAGTCACTTATACAAATAATGATAGAGGTTCGACACAATCTATTTATAAAAATGCACAGGTTCAAACTCATGCTGGAACAGCTATTACTACTCGTACTGCTAATAGTAATAACGATACATTAATTTTCAGACCTGTTAGAGTTAGTAACACTGATGGTATTATAATATCAAGTCCTGCAGCTGATGTTATTGGTATACAACATGCTGATACTTCTAGCCAAGGTTCAGTAAACAATTCTGGTGGAGTTGTAATACAAGATATTACTCTTGATACATATGGTCATGCTACTGGTATAAATTCAGTTAATTTAGATAGTAGGTATTATCAACAAAGTCAATTTAACAGTGCTGGTAATGTCGCTAGTTCGCCAGTATTAAGAAATAGCAATAGAGATATTTTTGCTAGAAGATTTGATTCAACTGAAAGCGATTCATCTAGTACTGCAGTATTTGTAGGAAGAGCTTCAAATATTGTTAACCAAGCAAACTCTGCAACTATTACTGCATCTACAGCCGCTAGCGCTAATACAATTGCATTAAGAGATGCTAGTGCTGATTTATATGCTACAAGATTTAGAGGTAATGGAGATTCATTAACTAATTTAAATGCTAGTAATATAACATCCGGTACAATAGCAGCAGCTAGAGTACCTACACTTAATCAAAATACAACTGGAAGCTCAGGATCATGTACTGGTCAAGCTAATACCATAGCATCACAGGCAAACTCTGCTACAATTAATGCAACATCTTCTAATAGCGGTAACCAAATTGTATTAAGAAATGCATCAGGTAACTTTAGTGCTGGTACAATTACTGCTAGTCTTACTGGTAACGTAACAGGTAATGTAAGTGGTTCATCAGGTTCATGTACAGGTAATGCAGCTACTGCAACTTCAGTATACGTAACAGGAAGTCAAGGTAATGCAAACTATAGAATGGTATTTGCAAATTATACTGGAAATAGCTCAGGTAATAGAGGTTTACTATTAGACTCTGGAGGCAACCTATATTATAATGCAAGTAGTAATATTATGTATGCAACTGGAACTAATGGTGGATTCAGTGGTAAACATTATGGTACTTGGGCAGGTAATGATATACCTTATAGCTCAATAAGCGGAACACCAACAATACCAACAGTAAATAATGCTACACTTACTATGTCCACATCTAATGGATTAAGCGGTAGTGATACTTTTACTGCAAACCAATCTAGTAATACTACATTTACTGTATCATTGGATTCTGATTTAAGAGGCCATGTTAGTCTTGTAGGTACTACATCATCATACATGAATACTAGTGATTCATCAAATATATATTGGGTAACTAATTCTGCTAATAGAATGAGACTTTCAGGTACAACATTATATGTTCTAGGTGATGTAATTGCAAGTTCATCAACAGCCTCATCGGATGAAAAACTAAAAGATAATATACAAGTTGTAGAAAATGCTCTTGATAAAGTGTGTGAATTAAATGGTGTTACCTTTAAATGGAAAGATTCAGGTAGAGATGGTGCCGGTGTTATTGCACAAAATGTTGAAAAGGTGTTACCAAGCGCGGTTCATGAAGTTAAAGGAATGGAAGAAGGTGAAGATTTATCACCAACTGAATCTCATTTAGGTGTTGAATATAATCAATTATCTGCTTTGTTTATTGAAGCAATTAAAGAATTAAAAGAAGAAAATAAACTTCTAAGAGCTGAGATAGAAAATCTCAAAAGTATAAATAGTTAGTAAGGATATATAGTGGCTATAGTATCTAATTTGACAGTTGACCAAGGCAGTACATTTACGGCTAATATTGATTGTACAGGTCTTGACGGCAATATTCTGAATTTAACAGGATTTACCGTAGCAGCTCAGTTACGTAAAACGTATGACTCGTCAACTAAAACGGATTTTACAGCTACTATTGCAAATGCATTAACGGGAAGATTAACAATCGCCCTAAGCGCAGCTCAAACTAATGCACTTGCCGCGGGTAGATACGTATATGACGTGGAAATTACTAGTGGGGCAGGTGTTGTTACAAGAGTAGTTGAAGGGCAAGTAGAAATTACGCCAGGAGTAACTAGGTAGTGACAACTATAAAGGCAAAAGTACAGACTAATCAAAGTCAAATTACTGCAAAGAAGTTAGCTATTGGTCAATTCAGTTTAGCAATGTCAGATATTACTAACGTTGATACTACCGGAGAAACCGACGGTGCTATGATGATTTTTGATGGTGCCAGTGGAAAATATAAAATGTCTACACTGATAGACAACCAAAATTTAAGTATAAGCGGAGGTACATACTAGTATGTCAACAAAATTAACAAGAATAAAGATATTAACTACGGGGTCAACCACCACTGCTCCAAGTAATATCAAAACCGGTGAGTTAGCGTATTCGTATGTAACTGGTACACAGGCTAATAACGGTGATAGATTATATATTGGTACTGGAACAGAAACTGGTGGTGTTTCTGCTTCGGTAGATCTTATTGGTGGTAAATATTTTACTCAAATGCTGGACCATGTACATGGTATCGCAACTGCAAGTAGTGCAGTAATATTAGACACTAATAAACATCTTAATGAAATTAATATTGGAGCACTTGCACTAGAATCATCTGGTGGTTCAGGACAAGTAGTAACTAGTATTGAAACATCAATGCCTGCATCTCCTACTGATGCGCAACTTATTACAGCTCAAGGTGTTAAAGAATTTATGGACACCATCGACCTATCGGTTGCTGGTGATTCAGGTACTATTGCAATTGATGTCTTTACAGGTGCATCAACACCAGAAGAAACATTAACAATTGCTGGTACAGCTAACGAGATAGAAACCGCAGCATCAGGTAATACAGTAACTATTGGATTACCAACAGACGTAGATATTGCTGGTGATTTAGATGTTAATACATTAGACGTAGCAACTTCAGCTGAGATTGCATCTGCTAAGATTGAAGATCTTACAAATAATAGAGTAGTAATAGCTGGTACAGGTGGTGAAATAGAAGATGATGCTAATCTAACATTTGATGGTGCTACCTTAAGTGTTGGAGCTGGTAACTTTACGGTTGCTCAAGCTTCTGGTAATACTAACATTGAAGGAACATTAGTAGTAAAAGGTAATGTTACCTTAGGTGATAGTACATCAGATACAGTACAAACAGGCGGTAACTTAACAGTAGGTGGAGACTTAACTGTACAAGGTACTACAACATCAGTTAATTCAACTACTACTACTTTAACTGATCCAGTTATTGAATTAGCTAAAGATACCTCATCAGCTGATGGTATAGATCGTGGTGTAAGATTTAAGTATCATAATGGATCATCTGTAGTAGATGGTTTCTTTGGTTTAGATATACAAACAGAAAGATTTGTATTTACCAAAGATGAAGATTTCTCTGGAGGAGAAAATGCTTCATCACCATGGCATGATGCTCAATTTGGTGGTGCTTACTTAGGTAATGTTCAAGTTGGTATTACTGGTGATAACGAAATTGATACCACTTCAGGTAATTTAACAATTGATTCAGCCGGTGGTACAACTACTATTGATGATATACTTACAGTTACTGGTGCTGCGAGTGCTGCAAGTTTAACACTTACAACTGACTTAGCAGTTGCTCATGGTGGTACTGGATTATCATCATTTACCGGAGATGGTATTTTCGTATCAAATGCCGGTGGTACAGCTATTTCATTCCTAACAAGTTCTTTAGGAACGGCTGGTGATACATTACAATTCAACTCTTCTGGTGTTCCTGTTGTAACTAATATTATTGATGGCGGTACATACTAGTATAAATAGTATTATAACACATATATATGTGTTTGTAAATAGTTATTAAATGCCCTATATAGGGATTGAACATAGGAGCCAACATTGGCACGACAGACGAACATTAAACTTAGGCGTTCGGCGACAGCCGGTGCCATACCTACAACAAGTAATTTAGATCTAGGTGAACTAGCGTTAAACACGTATGACGGTAAGTTGTACCTAAAAACTACTGAAGGTAGTTTAGACAGTGTCATCCAAGTTGGTTCAGCAACTGACTCCTATTTCAAAATAAGAAAATCTCAAGCAATTACTCTTACTGTTACTGTTGCTTCTAAAACATCTGATCATATTTACACCGGCCAGGGATCCAGTTTAGGATATCAGATTAATGGTATTGAATCACCACATATAAATTTAGTTCCTGGTAATACATACAGATTTGATCAATCTGATTCTTCTAACTCTGGTCATCCACTTAGATTTTATTACGATGCTGGTAAAACGACAGCATATACAACAGGTGTAACTACTAATGGAACGGCTGGTAGTTCCGGTGCTTACACACAAATAATTGCTACCGAATCAACACCTCCTATATTATTTTATCAGTGCACTGCTCATGGATATATGGGAAACAGAGTACAAATTGGATCAAGAAATTTAACTGGATTTGATACTGATGATTTAGGTGAAGGTTCAACTAATTTATATTTTACCAATGCTAGGGCTAGAGCTGCTTTATCTGCAGGTACTGGTATATCATATAATTCTGGCACTGGTGCTATTTCAAGTACTATTACACAATATGCAGATTCTGATGCAAGAGGAGCCATATCAGTTACAGACGCTGGTGGTGATGGTTCATTAGCATATAACTCGAGTACTGGTGTTATAACATATACAGGCCCAAGTGCTGCTGAAGTACGAGCTCATTTTTCTGCTGGTACTGGTATTACAATTTCAAATGGTCAAATAAGTATTGGCCAGGCAGTAGGTAATTCTGATAACGTTACTTTTAATAACGGTGTTTTTAATGATTTAGCAGTAAATGGAACATTAACATCAGATGATATTACCTCTACTAATATATCTGCATCTGGTAATTTAACAGTCACTGGTAATTTGACGGTAAGTGGTAGTACAACTACAGTTAATACAGCAACATTAGATGTACAAGACAAAAATATAACTATTAACTTTGGTTCAAGCGATACATCAGGAACTGCAGACGGTGCTGGTATTACAATACAAGATGCTGTCAATAGCACAACAGATGCTACTATATTATGGGATCAAAGTGATGAAGAATTTGATTTTTCTCATGGTATATCATTTCCTGATAATCAAAAAATTACATTAGGCACTGGCGGTGATATTGAAATTTTCCATGATGGTAATAATAGTATCATCAAAGATACAGGCGATGGCCATGTTCAAGTATTGTCTGGAACATTTACTATTGGAAATGCAGCATTAAGTAAAACATCAGCAGTATTTAATTCAGGTGGTGCTCAAGAATTTAGGCATAATAATTCTATAAAATTAGCTACTACAGCAACTGGTGCTACAGTTACAGGAACTTTAGTAGCTGATGGTGTATCAGTTGGTGATAATGAAAATATTTTATTAGGTGATTCTGGTGACTTAAAACTGAGACATGATGGATCTGATTCATATGTAGAAGATGTAGGTGCAGGAAGCCTTCTTTTAAGAACTGATGGCTTAGGAATTAAACTACAAGCAGAAACTGGTGGTACATATTATGATGCAATTCAAGCCACAGCTTTTGGAACAACTCTACATACACAAGGTGCTGTAAAATTAACGACTACTGCTACTGGTATTACAGTAACTGGAACGGTCAATGTAAACAGTGCATATTCATTACCAACATCTGACGGTACTAGTGGACAAGCGCTAGTTACTGATGGTTCAGGTAATTTATCATTTAGTACTATATCTGCTGGCGGTGGTGGAACAGTTACCGAAGCATTTAAAAATATTGCTGTTTCGGGTCAATCAAATATTGTAGCTGACAGTGCTACAGATACTTTAACATTTGCTGCTGGTTCAGGTATACAATTAACAACTAATGCTAGTAGTGATACTCTTACGATTACATCAACTGCAACTGGTTCAGTAACAGAAGCATTTAAGACTATAGCAGTTTCTGGTCAAAGTAATGTTGTGGCAGATGCCGCAACTGATACTTTAACATTAGCTGCCGGAAGTGGTATGACTATTACCACTACTCCTGGTACAGACACGATTACATTTGCTTCATCTGGCGGTGGTTCAGCATCAGCTGCTGATATTAAAAAGACATTTGTTTATACTACATCATCAAGCACTACAGCATTTACTGGTGCTGATGATAATTCACAAACTCTTAGTTATGTTATTGGAGCTGTAGATGTATTTCTCAATGGTGTTAAACAACAATTAACAACAGACTATGCAGAAACCAATACTTCTACAATTACATTTGTAAATTCAGTAGCATCTGGAAATGTAGTAGAAATAATTGCATATTATAGATCCATAGGAACTAATAATTCTGTAGTAGATCAATTTACTGCATCAGGTTCTGCAGCATTTACATTAACTAGTAATCCTGGAAATGAAAATAACGTATTAGTTTATATAGATGGTGTATATCAACAAAAGACAGATTATACTGTAAGTGGTACAACTCTTACTATGGATACTGCTCCTGCTTCTGGAGCTATAGTAGAATGTGTAACCATGAGAGGTGTTATAACCGATCAACAAGATTTAACATTAACTGGTGAATTAGATGCTGTTACATTAGATATATCTGGTAATGGTGATATTGATGGTAATCTTTTAGTTGGTGGTAACTTACATTTAGATGGAAACAATCAAGAATTAAGATTTTATGAAGGTTCAAACTATGTAGGATTTGAAGCACCTGCATTAACAGGTAATCAAATATGGGTACTACCAGATTCGGATGGAACAGCAGGATTTGCACTTAAGACTGATGGTTCAGGTAATTTAAGTTGGGGACTTGCTGGAGATAACGCATTTAAAACAATTGCAGTATCCGGACAATCTGATGTTGTAGCTGATAGTACAGCAGATACATTGACTCTTGCTGCTGGAACAGGCATCGGTATTACTACCACTCCTGGTACAGATACAATAACCATAACTAATACTCAATTAGGCGCTAACGCATTTGGTAATATTGCAGTAAGTGGACAAACCACAGTAGCGGCAGATTCTACTAATGATACATTAACATTAGAAGCTGGCGCAGGTATTACATTAACAACTGATGCTACAAATGATAAAGTTACGATTGCTGGTGGATCTGGTTCAGTATTTACTACAGATTTCTTTACAGCTTCTGGTTCAGGTTCAGCATTATTAACATATACGTTATCTACAACACCAACTTCAGAAAATGAATTAATATGTTTTATTGAAGGTGTATATCAAAATAAAAATTCATATACATTAAGTGGAACAACATTAACATTTGATTCTGGTATAGTTGGTGGACAAGAAATTGTAGTTCATCATGTTGGAGCGGGTATAGTTGGAGTCAGTCCAAGTGTAGAAACATTTACTGGTAATGGTTCGGCAACAACGTATACATTATCAGTAACTCCACCAAACGAAAATTATTTACAAGTATATTGGGATGGAGTATATCAAAATCATAGTGAATATACTGTAAGCGGAACTACTTTAGATTTTGGTTCCGGAAATGCACCACCAAATGGAACAGCAATAGAAGTTGTTATTCCTTCTGTAAATGGAATAGGAGTACCTAGTAATGCAACGGTTACACCAGCTAAGTTAAGTACTGGTGGACCATCATGGGATGGTAATTCTAACTTTATAATTGGAAGTCATTATCAAAGATCAGATAGCACATCAGTAAGTTCTACATCAGCTACAACTGTTGCAACGCATACTGCTGCAACTTATAGATCAGTTAAATATACAGTACAAATAACTCAAGGTTCTGCATATGATTATAGAGAAATTAGTGTAATACACGATGGAACAACTGCTTATATGACTGAATATGGCCATATCTTTACAAATTCAGGATTAGCTAATTTTGATGCAACAATAAGTTCAGGTAATTTATTATTACAAGCAACTATGCTTAATGCAGCTTCTGCAACTATTAAGGTCATGTCGACAGCAGTAACTGTATAAATAGTATTATAACATAAACCTTGGAGAGTGAAAAGGTAAAAAATGGCATTAACAAAAGTACCAAGTAATTTAGACGCAACTGTTGCTACTACTCAGAGTGCGAGTGATAATAGCACAAACGTTGCAACAACAGCATATGTAACAACCGCTATAGCAAATTTAGTGGATGGTGCGCCTTCAACTTTAAATACATTAGATGAAATTGCTGCAGCCTTAAATGATGACGCTGCATTAAATACAACTCTTACAAATAGTATTGCTACTAAATTACCTTTAGCGGGCGGAACACTTACTGGAAATATAACAGTTGTAGGATCTGAAGTCAGAGTACAACGTCCTTCTGGAGGTAGTTCTTATTTTGGAATCTTAATGGATTCTGGAGAAAAAGTACGCTTACGAAATAGTTATGCTAACAAAGATATTTATTATGATAGAGATGGTAAGCTTGGAATTAATAATTCATCACCCGACGAATTATTACATATTTCAGGCGGTGGTATAAAAGTTGATGGAGAAGCAACAATAGCATCAGGTTCAGGCACTGGTGTATTTTTAGATTATGCAAGCGATGTTGGAAGAATAACTGCTTTAGATCAAGGTACTGCTTGGAAGACACTAAGACTTAATGCTGCAAAGTTAGAATTTTATATTGCCAATGGACCTCAAGTTGAAATCAATAGTTCAGGCAATTTGGGTGTTGGTGTTACAAATCCGCAGGCACCATTAAGTGTTCAAGCAGATAGTGGCGCCACAGTAGCTCGCTTTATTGGAAGAGCTGCAGATAATATTGCTAGTATGGGATTCTATAATAATGCTCAAAGTGCTGACACTTATATTCAAAGTAATAGTTCATGGATAAGAGCAAGAGCAGATGGTGGATTTCATTTTAGAAAGGGCAATACTCCTATAGTAACTGATGTAGATGGTTTTACTATTAATGGAATGAATGTAGGTATTGGTACTGCAAACCCTGATAATATATTACATTTAAACACAACAGCAGCTGGTGGACCACAAATACACTTTGATGATGGAACAAATTCAGGATTTATAGGATTTGATGGAACTAATATACAGTTAGCTACGCAAAGAGATATGGTTGATGGTACCTGGCATAATACAGGTAAGTCATGGGGTGGTATTAATATTCAAGGTCCATCTGGTGGTTCTCAAATAACAATGCAGACAGCTCCTAATAGTAATACATCTCCTACTACAAGATTGGTCATAGATAAAAATGGTGGAACTATACTTGGTTCTACTGCAAATACTGCAGGCCATTCATTTGAAGTTCAAGATAGGTCAGATGGTTATAGTATGTTTTGGACAGGAAGAAACTCTAGCGGTGAGGGGCGTGGAATAACTAATGCTTACGGTTTATTGGGTGTAAATAGCACTCAGTACGATGGGGATGGAGCTACCTATCCAGTAGCAGGTTTTGGGGCGGCTGCGGATAACGCATCTCATGAGTCTGTAGATTTTTGGTTTGGCACCACTACGAGTGAATGGCAGCCAATGGTATTTATGTGCATCGGTGCTCATACCTCTGGTACTCTAACTGGACACACAGCAGGTTGGGCTTTAATTAGAGCAACTCATTATAATAATGGAGTTTCATTTAATATAATGGACTCTGGAGGTGGCGGTACATGGACCACTTCAGTTCAAGGATCATACGGTGCTGATAGAGCAAATACATCAAGATGCCGTATTACATTTTCAGGCGCACAAAATAGAACTGTTTTATCTGTGTGGGGTGCTAACTACTCACAATTTTATGGAGCATCAAGAGCATGATAACTTGGAAAATAGAAAAATTTACAACTAAAAGTAATGGTACTCATACAGATATTGTAAAAAATGTAGAGTTTAATATTAAGTACGAAAAAGACGGCAAATTTGCCGAAACACGAGGTAATAAAGATATTACTTATAATGCTGACTCATTTACTGATTATAACGAAATTACAGAAGATCAAGCAATAACATGGGTCAAAAATGTATTAGGTACAGAAAAAATTGATGCACTAGAAAAACTAGTAACAGATTGTTATAATAATATGGCGGAAGACGATATCAGTGCTTTTGTATACACAAATGATAGTCTTACTTCCACAGAAAAAACATTAGATGATTTACCATTTTAAGAGATAAGTATGGCATTTTCAAAAGCAAGAAGATTATCAGATTTAGTATCATCAAGCGGTGAAATATCCTCATTTGTTGATGGGTCCATTACGCATGCGGACTTGCATACTAATATGGATCTTACTGGAAAAACAGTTTTAGTAACTACACAATCTGCTTCTGATAATGATACATCTGCTGCAAGTACTGCATATGTAACCACAGCCATTTCAAACTTAGTTGATTCAGCTCCCGGCACATTGAATACTCTTAATGAAATTGCAGCTGCTTTAAATGATGATGCCAATTTTAATACAACAGTTACTAACGCAATTGCTGCTAAGTTACCATTAGCTGGTGGAACTATGACTGGTGCACTTATTGCAAGTGCTGGTACAGCTAGTGCTCCTTCACTTACTTTTTCCGGAGACACAAATACGGGATTATATTCCGTAGCTGCAGATAATATTGGTTTTGCAGTTGCAGGATCTGCTAGAGCATTTATGAGTGCTACACAATTTAATATGTCTGGTAATGCTGTTTTTTCTGGTTCAGGATCTTTCACTAGTTTAACTGCAAGTAGTTCCGCAACAGCCGATAATTATCAGTTTTATCAAAATAGCTCCGCTACAGGTGCTACGGAAGCTATATATCGTAAAACAACAGCGACTATAGCATTTAAAACTGATAGTACTGAAAAAATGACTTTAGATAGTAGTGGTAATTTAAGCTTACAAGGCACAGCTATTATACAACCATCTGGAGCTTCTTTATTACCTTCTTTGAAATTAAATAATAATGGTTATTTAGGATCAGCTTCTACACCAACAGCAATACTCATAAGAACAAATGGAAATATTCATCTTATGCCTACTACAGCTACAGCAGGACAAGCATTATTTTCAACTGGAGCTTATGGAAGTGGGCAAGGTGATAATAAAACACACTTTGGATATAACGATACCGGTTCATATAGAAATTTCATAAGAGGAACTGATACTATATTTAGTTCAAATGTACAACATGATGCTTCAACCCAAATGGGTGATGTAACAATCATAGCAAAAAATAATGATTATAATCTTAAAGTCATGGCACAAGATGGTGATTCATGGTTTGGAGTATATGATGATGCAAATAACAGTGCAAATATAATTGTTACAAGATCTGATACAACCGAATCATTTAGGCATAAAGGTCATACTGGTGAAACTACAATTAAAGCCAGTGGTACTGGATTAAGAATTGAATCGACTGATAACGATGCATTACAAATAGTTGGAAATTCTGGTGGACTTAATTTTGCAACAGGTGCAAATCAAAGAATATATTTTGGTAATTCCAGGGCTCTAGAAGGTAGTTCCGGAAGTGGTACATTACAAATTGGTGAAGGCTTTTCCAGCGGTTTATATCAAATGGCTTTAAATACATTTTATGGCACTTTAATACCAAGTACAGCTAATACCTATGATTTAGGAAGTGCTACATTACCGTGGAGAGACTTATATATTGGTGACTTAAAACTAAGTAACGAAACTCGAGAAGAAGGAAATGATGTTGATGGTACAAGAGGAAATTGGACAATACAAGAAGGAGAAAGTGACCTATATATTATAAATAATAAAAATGGCAAAAAATATAGATTTGCTTTAGAGGAAATATAATGGCAATTAAATATACAGCTGATAATTTTACTACAGATTTTACTGCAGGCGGTGGTTTAAACGCCACCAATTGGTCAAAAACTTTTCCTGATTATTATCAAGCATCTCCTACACATCAGTATGCTCATGCTTCTGGGACTTTTGCATATGCTCCAACTCAACATATGCCATTCTATTATAGTTTTGAAGTATTACCAAGAACAGATCCAGGCAGTGGTTCATATGATTCAGATGGTGCTAATAGATATTATCCCGTTTCATTTCAAGCTGGTACAGTAAGGCGTGGAACCGCAATGCCTAATTTAGTTGTTTATCGTGGTTATAATTTTTCAGGTCCTTCTCAGTTTCAAACAAATAGTGGTGTTAATATAGGGTGGACCGGTAGTTCTACGCACCAAGGTGGATTATACGCATCATATCATGTTGGTGATTCTGCATGGTCAGATATGAATGAAGCACAACTAACCAGACATAGAAGAACTTATCATGTAACAATTTCGAGTCATGGTATGAGATTATCATATGCATCTGATAGAGGATCAGGTCCATTTTTTTTAATGTTACGAGGTGGATTTACATATTATGTAAATGCATCATATCCAGCTATGCCCACACAGGTTACAGCTGGTGGTTCAGTATTTACTTATGGTTCAAATACTTCATATCAAACATGGCCAGTTTCAACAACATCAGTAGATAATAATGATTACAATGGCAATTTAACGAGTATGGGATAATGGCGTATAAAGATAATATGGAATATATAATTCGAGGAGGCTGGGATGAAGCATCTCAATCTTATACCGGTTGCGTTACTCCAAACGATGGAGTAATGAGTGAGTGTCGAGTACGAGAATTAGTAGAAATATTTAATGCAACAGAAGAAGAACTTAAAATTGCATATGATAGATGCAGATGGGAAGATATAAGAATAGAAAGAAATAGATTAATAGCTGAAACAGACTATATGGCTTTACAAGATACAAGTGAAATAAGTGATGCATGGAAAACATATAGACAAGAGTTAAGGGATATACCAACAAGTCAATCAGATCCTGATGATGTTGTTTGGCCAACAAGACCGAGTTAATAAATGGCGAATACAAAAGTAACATCACATGTAATAGCAAATAATGCAATATCAGCATCTATGATACAGAGTGCTGCGATTACTGATGCCAAGTTACATTCTACACTAGATTTATCTGGTAAAACTTTAACGTTACCAGCAACTGCTATTCCAAGCGCTTCAACAGCAACAACACAGGCTGCATCTGATAATTCGACTAAGATTGCTACAACTGCTTATGTTACTACAGCAATAGGTAACCTTGTTGATTCTGCTCCAGGTGCATTAGATACTTTAAATGAATTAGCGGCAGCTCTTGGTGATGATGCAAGTTTTTCAAGTACAGTTACAACATCACTTGCAACTAAGGCACCAATTAATAATCCAACATTTACTACAGCAATTAATGGTGCTGATAATGTATTGCTTCAATTGGGTTCATCTCAAGATCTTCAAATATGGCATGATGCTACTAATACAAATATAAAAAATAACACCGGCGATTTAAATATTCGTGCTGATATTATTAGATTAAAAAGTGCAGACGGTGGTGAAGAATATGCTTCCTTTGTTGATAATAGTTTAGTTACTTTAAATTTTGATAATGTAGAAAAATTAAGAACAGCAGATTATGGTATTCAAATAAGTGGAACCGGTGCTTTAAGAATTCCACAAGGTACAACAGGACAAAGACCAACAGCGGCAACAGGACAAATTAGATGGAATACAACTGATGGTGCATTAGAAGTTTATAATGGATCAGCTTGGACCGCAGTTGGAACAGGTTCATCTAATAAAGTATTAGATACATTTACAGGAGATGGCAGTACTGATACATTTACTTTAAGTGTAACTCCAGCAAATGAAGATGCTATCATGGTATTTATTGATGGTGCTTACCAAGAAAAATCCGATTATGTCTTAACTAATAATTCATTAGTGCTAGATACTGCTCCATTAACTAATGAAAAGATTGCAGTACATACTACTACTGCCTCAGTCCATGATGGAACATCAGCAGTTAATCAACAATTTACTGGTGACGGAAGTACTACAGATTTTACATTAAGTCAAGATCCTAAGTCAGAAAATAATACACAAGTTTATATCAATGGTGTATATCAACAAAAGACAGATTATACAGTAACAGGAACTACATTAACATTTGATACAGCTCCAACTAATGGAGATATTATTGAAGTTAATATGTTTACTGTAGCAACACTTGGTAATACCGATACAGTAACTGAAGGTGTAAGTAATCTTTATCATACNTTACTAATGCAAGAGCNAGANNAGCTATAAGCGTAAGCGGAAATGCAATATCGTATAATAGCTCAACTGGTGTATTGACTGCTAATTTTGAAGAAGGGCCAACATTCACTAGTAATGCAATTGTAAATGGTACTTTAGGAGTAGGAACATCTGTTTTAAATAGTTGGTCTGCATTTGACGGGCGTATAAGAGCTGGCGCAAGAGGCTTATATGCAACTACCTCAGCTTCAACTCAAATGGGATACAACTGGTATTATGATGGAGCTTACAAGTACATAGGAGCAGATTTTGCAAACAGATACTATCAAAATGGTGGTAATCATATTTGGGAAAGTGCAGCTTCTGGTTCTGCAGATGGAGCTATAACTTGGTCTGAAAAAATGCGTATTAATTCTAACGGTTTAGTAGGAATAGGAAGGATACCAGCATTTGCTTCGTTAGAAATAGAAGGAGATAAAACAACTTCAAATAATTTACAGCTTCAGTTAAATGGTGCAACAAATACCAATAAGCAGATGATTATTGGTTATGATACTACTGCTGATAAAACCTTTATTATTAATCAGATTGCAGGTTCAGCACCAGTACCATTAAATATACAAGCAGATAAAGTTGGAATTGGTACTGGTAATTTTACACCTTTAACACAGTTGCATGTTTATCATCCAACCAGTCATTCTGAAGTAAGAGCAGCAACAAGTGGTTCGTCAGGTTCAAAAGTTCCGGCTTTTAGTGTAAACAATACTGCAGCTGAATGGAGTATGGCTATTACCGGTGGGGCCAACGATCATTTGCACTTTAGAGAAAATACAGCATCATATGCTAGTCGTTTGGTACTTGCAACAGGTGGTAATGTTGGTATTGGCACATCGGCTCCAGCCCAAGCCTTAGAAGTAGTAAAATCTGGATTTGCATATGTAAGAACAAGATCAACTTCATCAGGCTTTACAGGGTTTGATATTGGCCAACACTCAGGTGGTAACATATATTTAAACAATAGAGATAATACTGATATAATTTTTCAGACAAATAATTCACCTAGAATGCACGTTACAGCTGCAGGAAATCTTGCAGTTGGAAATGCAATAAGTCTTGGTCAATTAGCTGATGGGCGTTCTACATTACATATGATTGGTAATAATACAGCAGCTGTTGCTTCAAATGGTGCTGGTATAAATGGATTACAAATATCTAGGACTACAGGCTATGGCGAAAATTTATATCTTTACTTAAATTCAACAAACACTGGTTGGAGTGGATTAAGTTATGAAGGACGATTAGAAAGTTTTGGTAATAATGCTTTAGGAATAGGATCTTCACAATCTATTCCTGTTGTTTTTGCTACTGGTAATACTGAAAGAATGCGTATTAATGGTAATGGTAAAGTTGGTGTTGGTACAAATAATCCTTATTCCCAATTCGATGTTTATACTGGTAGTACTGCAGCTTATGCACCCACCGGTTTTCTTAGTGCTCCAACAGCGGGTCTTAAAGGTCCAGCCGGAAATGGATATTATGTAGGTACAAGAGTTACTAATACTTCTGGTAACTTTGAATGGTTTTATGGAACTACACAAACAAGCTCAAACGAAGCTGATTTTGTTTTCCAAGGATATGACAGAGGTGGAGGTGGTTATAAAGAACTATTAAGAATTACTGATAGCGGTAAATTAAAATTAGCTCAGGATGCAGGTCTTAAAATGTTTAGTGGATATTTTGCTGCAGGTACTTCAACGGGTAGTTTTAATGTACAAGGGTATGGTGGTGGATGTATGAAACTAACAGCTGCATTTAATCACTATGGATTTATAAGTAGTTATGGATGTTTTAAACAGGCTATATGTTCTAATGGTCCAGGTCATGGTGGAACAAGTATTCAAGTAAATGATTTAGGTAGTGAGATTACTTCAGGGTATGGTGGAAGTTGGACTTTCCATAGAAATAGTGGTGACCAAGCTAGTTATAAAGTAACTAAAAACGCTGGTACGTATGCAGGTGGTGGTTACTATTATGTAATGTTTGAAGGAAATATGGGAGTAAGTTAATGGTAATAGTATTTGACAAGGATGGCGTTTTTCAATATACAATAAATGAATTAACGTTAGATATGATAGAAGATGACGGCGGTTTAACATGTATCGAAGTTGATGGTACAGATATATCTGTTGGTGGTGAATATGATCTTAACACAAAAAGACCAGTGTTAAACGAAGCAAAGGACGGAGTTACATGGGTAGATTTTACTATGCCTGTACCAACTCATCCAGACGATTTATAGGTAAAAAATGGCAACTCAAGTAAAAACAGATCTTATAGCAAATAATGCAATTACTGATGCAAAGATTGCTAATGTAGCAATAACAGGTGTTACCGCCTCTAGTGGCGATAGTAGCACAGCACTTGCTACAACTGCTTTTGTTGCCGGTGAAATTAATAATTTAATCGATTCTGCACCAGGCGCACTTAATACTCTAAATGAATTAGCTGCGGCTATGGGTGATGATGCTAATTTTAGTACAACAATAACTAATTCTATCGCAACAAAGCTACCACTAGCTGGTGGTACGTTAACCGGTAATTTAAAAGTAGATGCTAGTTTTACTGTAAATGGTAATGTAGATACTAGCGCATCATTAGGCGAAGTACTTCAGTTATCTCAAACTGATAGTGTTGGTGGATTTTTATGGTCAGTTGATAGATCAAATAATTCTTATAAAACTATGAATTATCATGCCGGCCAGCATAAGTTTTATAGCGATGCAAGTAATTTAATTTTAACCTTAAGTCCTACTAATAATAGTGCTACATTTGCAGGAAGAATACAGCCAAATGAACATATAATATTTCAAAATACTACAGGATATTTACAATTTCCTGGTGCTAGTAGTAGGGCATGGGCTATAGCTTCTTCAGGCGGAAACACTTCACCTGGTTATAACTCAGCATCTTTTGGATTTCATCATTGGTCAGGATCAGCTTGGACTAATCCAATCAATATTACTGCTAGTGGTAAATTAGGTGTTGGTACAGATAATCCTAATAGACTATTAAGTGTTGTACAAGATACAACTATAACTGCTGGATTTAATGATATTTCAGAATTTTTAGATACTACTATAGGTGCCGGAGGTTCAGTAAGCTTAAATATTGGTAGAGCAAATAGTACTAAAAACTTAGGTAAAATGGCATTTAAGTATGCAGGTTCTGGTTCAAACAGTAATGCATTAAACTTTGGTTTTTATGACGCCGACAATCTAATGACATTAACTGCGGCCGGTAATGTTGATATTGGTAAAGCATCATTTTCTAGTTATCCTACTGGATCAAAATTAAATGTTTATGCAGATGGAGAAGGAATTAGATTAGATGGAACTGGAAATACAACTAGAAGAATTCGATTTAGAAATGTTGGTGCTGGAACCGGTCCTGGGGAAATTGTTGCTGATGGTTCATTGAGAATTATAAATGAAGATGCTAATGCTTATCTTAGTTTAGAGTCTGTAAGGAATATAGAGTACAAAGTAACTTCAACTAATGCTACTGCCGGACATCATATGTTTAGTTCTTATAATACAGAAATTATGAGAATTGATGGTGCTAATAATAGAGTTGGTATTATGGCAAATGGTGCTCCACAGAGAGCATTGCAAGTTGGAACACATGGATCAGGAAATGGTGAAATTGCTATTGGCTCATCAACAAGTGGATTTGGATCAATTTTATTTGGAGATTCAGCTAGTGGTGCAGCATTGTATGATGGATATTTACAATATAATCATGCAACTCAAAGAATGCTTATTGCCTCTAATGCTATGATAGGTGCTGTAATACATGATGGTAAAATGGCAGCTGTTGGAGGATCACAATATACACCAGATGTTTCTTTTGAAGTAAGTGGTCCTTTGAAAATCAGAAATAATACTGCCGGCGGTATTTCACAAACTCATACAAATATGTCCGTGGCCAGTTCAGGAAAGTTTATTATAAACTTTGCTTCAATTGGAACAATGACATCTGGAGATACAATTGTATTTACTTATAATGCAGTTAGCTGGAAGTCATGGTTTTATAAGATACGTTGGTCTTCCACAGGTGGATACATGGGAGAACTTTGGGCTGGAGGATACAATAATAACTCGAATGGATATGGTATATTTAATCCAAAGTACCGTCATACAGACCATAGCGGAAATGTGGGTACAACAACGACTGATGGTGCAACACTAACAGTCACAAGAAGTGGACAAGCAAATACAATGACGCTTACGTTAAATAATACTCATGTACATCCATTATTTGAAATTGAATATGCTTGTGGCGGAGGAGAAGGTGTTCCTCAAGCAAGTCGAGCTAGTATAACAGTTAATTCATAGGAGAAATATTATGTCACATACATCAAAAATTACTGAACTGCGAAATGATGAAAATTTAACAGACGCAGATAAAGAAAAAATGGGAACTCATGGCCAAGTTATGCTAGTAAAAACTTTAACACACGAATCAGATGGTGTTCCTATAACACAGAATCATACAGAGTTTTATGATACCGTAGAAGAAGCTGAAGCTGAAAAAGCTAAGTGGGACGCTGGAGAATTATAAATAGTATTATAACCTTGGAGAGTGAAAAGGTAAATGGCAACACAAAAGAATTTTGCAATAAAAAACGGTTTAACCGTTGCTGGTACAGAGCGTATATCTGCCTCTGGCGATATTACTGGATCTCATTTCGGTACCTTTAATGGAACCTCTACCACTCGTGCAGCAGGAACTAATAATACACAATTAGCTACAACAGCATTTGTTACAGGAGCTATTACTGATTTAGTTGATTCTGCTCCAGGCACACTCAATACTTTAAATGAATTAGCAGCTGCATTAAATGATGATGCAAGTTTTTCTACAACTATAACTAATTCAATTGCAACTAAGGCACCCTTAGCAAGTCCAGTGTTTACTGGCAGTGTTGGGGTTGGTGGAAGTCCAGCATCAGGTGTAAAACTTGATGTAGCTGGTGAAGTTCGTAGTACATCCCAAGTTGGTTACAGACATATAGCACATACAATTGAAAGTGGACATAGTTCTGCGCATCAACTTCAAATTGGAAGATGGCCATCTTCTGGTGCTCGATGGCTTATGGTACCGGAACCAGAAGGTAGTCCTTTATATAGTAGAGAGTTTGGATATAATTTTGCTACAGATAATTGGTTTACAGAAGGTAATTTTGGTATTGGTTCTGATACTCCAGGTGCAGTAAGATTATATGCTACTACTCCATCAAATGGAAATCTAGCAGGACAATTTGTTAATACCCATGCAACAGGAAGTTATGGTGTTAAAATTCAAGCTGGTTCAAGTGCATCAAACTATGGTTTTGTTGTTACCAATAAAGACAATGCTAATCCAACTCAATTTTATGTAAGAGGAGATGGTAATATTGGTATTGGTACAAATAGCCCATCTGCTAAACTTGATGTAACAGCCGGAAGCGGTGCATCGACAGTTGTTAAATTTGGTTCACACTTTGATACTACATTACAAATGCAAGCTACTGCAACTGCATCTTCAAGTATACAATATTTAAATGCATCAGGTACTAGTAAAGTTGCTATGGGATATAGAGATGATGGAAGTGGCGGTGATGGTTCTTGGAGAGTAAGACATGCCGCAACATTAGATACTGCTGGTCCATATTTAAACATGGCACCAGATGGTGTTGTAAGTATATCTACAGATACAAGTGCCGCACCTGTTCCAAATAGTCATGTGCAACTAGAACTTTACACAACAACTAATGCTAATCCAGCTCATTCAGTATTAGCTTTTTCTTCAGGAATCGGACGTTTAGGAGCAATAGAAGCACAGCAAAGAGCTGGAGGCTCTGTACCTTATGGACATATATCAACAATAGTAAATAATGGTGCAACTGGTTCTAGTGCTATGGTAAGAGCAATTACTGCTAATCATACTGGTAAAGTTGGTGTAGGTAAAGGTCATAACATTACACCAGATATGAATTTAGAAGTTTATGCATATAATGAAACTTCTCAATGGACAAGTTCAGGATCATATCATGGTGGTACACAAGCATTTGGTATTTTATCAAATTCTCCTCCAGGGCCCGTAGCTGGTGATTATGGTTATTACAAAGATTTTTGGTATTATATGCAGTCAAACACTAGTCACACGATGATATGGGATAATTCAGATAGTTACTTTAATGCAGAAGTACTAATAGTTGCTGCATGTACAAATGGCGGATCAAATAACAATGTATATGCTAGAGGTTTTTGGACCAATAACCATACCTCTCATAAGTTTGCAGTTATAGAAGGAATGACTCAAACATCTGGTAGTGTGGGTTCAGTAATAGTAAATGGTGCAGCTGGCGGTATTGGTGCTTTAGCAAATGGTAATACTTTTGTATTTACTGCATCACAGGGAACTCAGGCTTCTAATAGTGGTAAATTAACACTTGTTCATTCATATCCGGGTGGTTCTTTTTATGGAGCAAAAATAAGATTAAGAGTTTTCTTTGGACAATTTAACGGACATAGTAATACATCATAGGAAATATAATGGCAATTAAAAAAACAACAGCACACGAAATAATAGATTCACAAGATAATATATGGCCGCCTGCAATGATACAAAATGGTGATTGGGTATATCAAGATATTACTGATTTGCCCGATGAAGTTAAAACCGAAGCTAAAACATTATGGACTCAGAGTAACATAAATTATTTTATATCAGTAATGGAAGCTGGCAATGAAGGAACCATAATAGAGGAATAAATAGTTAAATGGCAAATACAAAACTACCAGCACGATTATTAGACGATTCAGTTATACCAGCAGCTTATGTTTCTGGTACATTTGCTGTTGATACTAATACGTTAAGAGTTGATGCAGTAAATAATAGAGTTGGTATTGGTATTACAAGTCCATCAGATAAACTCCATGTATATGATGGTGATATAACAATTCAAAGTCCTAGTGGAAGTGGAGGACGCTACTTTAGTCTTGATAATACCGATACAGGTGGACGACACTATGGCTTTATTAGCACAAGCAATGCTCATGGAAGTCTTGGCGGCGGTGATTTTGCTCTTTTAGATTTTGATGTCTCTGGAAACGATGCAGCTAGAACTCGATTATTAATCGATTCTAGTGGCAATGTTGGTATTGGTACTACATCCATTGATCAACTTCTTCATGTCGAAAAAACATCAGGAACAACAATAGTTAAAACAGAGGTAGCGGCAAATAGTGTAGTTGGCTTTGAAATACAGAAAACAAATGCGACCACCTCTAATTGGAGAATCGTAGACGGACAAGTAGTAAACGGAAATTTAGAAATATATGACGTTACAGATTCTCGTTTGGTAGCAAGTTTTGGTGGTGATGGAAGCGTAACGATTGCAGGCAATTTCAAAACAAATGATATAATAGCGACAGGCTCTGGTGGGTTGTCTCTGCAAACAGATGAAGGTACAAAGCGTATTTTCGTAAATGATAATGGGAATGTCGCCATTGGTACAGCTTCACTCGCTAACGCACAACTCCATGTGGCAGCAGATACAGGCAACTCAGTCACAGCGGTTATGCGATTAAGAGGGTCTAATTCAACCGCTAGAACTACACGCTTACAGTTTGAAGATTACAGCGGGGCGATAGCTGATGGTTTAATAGATTTTGTTATACCAACTGCAGGGTCAAGTACTGGTGCTTATTTAGGACTAGGTTACAATAGCAGTACTCAGCTCAAACTCAATAACGGTTCTTCTCAATTCTCAGGTAATGTAGGTATTGGAGGTAGTCCCACAAATCTATTGCAAGTTTTTGGCGGTGGTGGCGATTCAAGAATACAGTTCACGAATAACGCAACAGGTAATGGATATTCTGATGGATTCTGGGTAGGTATAGATAGCACTCAAGGATATCTTTTACATAGAGAAAATACTCCACTTTCATTTTTTACTAATGGCAGTAAAAGAATGACATTAGACACCAATGGTGATTTAACATTATCAGATAATGCTGTAGTTACTGCCGTTGATCAGTTTCAAAACTTAAGCATAACGTCCACAACATCTGCTAATGCTGGTTGGAGTCCAACAACTAATAGTGGCACATTTAATGATAGAGGTTCAATAGAGGTAGCAGGTATCTCCAATAGACATGTTTTCAAATGGGGATTTAGTGGTAATTTATCTGCTAATACATGGTATCCATTTGCTAAAAGAAGCGAATTAGCTACTTATGGGCCAGATAGTGGCGGTGGTTCCGAGGATGGTTTTGCTATGTATTTTAGAATTTATACATATACATCTTCATCGGGCTGGGGAGAATATTTAGCTAATCGTTTAACTAATATGGTTTGGGTCGGTAATTATGGTTCTAATAGTACAGAAGAGCAGCATTTTATAGTAGGGCCAGCTTTAGGACATGCTCCTAATGGAGCACAAGGGTTACCAAAATCAGGCACCTCTATCAGCCCCATACAGATGAGAATACATCATAGAATGGGAAGTAATGATCATCCTAATTCTGATCAAACATTTGAAATTAATGTTTCTAGTGCATTGACGGGATTAAATTCAGGAGTTGCAGGTAGGCAACTATTAATTTATGGATATGTTTTGTAGGAGAATAATATGACACAAAGATTTAGAGTAGTTTATAACGAATCAGATAAAACAATTATAGGTTTGTTAGGTGATGACCTAGACAAAGACGTTCACGAAGCTAATTCACCAGAAGGTGTTAAAGTGACAGACAATGTTTTAACATTTGAAGATGATGAAGAAATAATAACGTTAGATAAAGTAAAAGTTACAGAAGCAGGACAGGCAGAAAAAGTATAAATGGTGGAAAAGTAAATGGCATTAACAAAAGCAAAAGCAAGTAATATATTATTGACTACTCCCGCAGCAAGTAGTAATGACACTACGCCTGCAACAACACAATATGTAACTACCGCAATTGCCAATTTAATTGATAATGCACCCGCTAATTTAAATACATTGAATGAATTAGCAGCAGCAATGGCTGACAACGCTTCATTCTTCAGTACAGTATTACCGTTATCTGGCGGTACAATGACAGGAGATTTGGTTGCTCCAAATATTAAAGCAACCACAGAGTTTCAAATTTTTGCGGGCGGAACAGATATAGGAGCAATTTTCAACTCTGGTGGCGCTTTGACAATTCAAGGCACATCAACAAGAGATGTAAGTATAGGATCTGATAGCAATACAAATGCGATATTTGTTGAGGGAACTAACGGCAATGTTGGTATTGGTACTACTAATCCTACAGATACTAGTGGTTTTGGTAGAGCATTAGATGTTGCTAGTGGTAGTGGAGCAGGATTATATTTAAGAGATACTGGAGATAGTACTTCAGGAATAATTGGAATGTTTAATTCTAACTTAAGTATTAACTCTAAAGCAAGCAGTGGTAATATTGTTTTTTATAGCAATGATGTTCAAAAGGGAATTTTAGACAGTAGCGGTGCTCTTACTGTTGTAGGTAATGTAACAGCAACTAGTAATTCTGGTTCTCAAGCTGCATACAATTTAAATTGGCAAAATGATGCTATTGCTATTGAAATGAAGTATGATTCAAGTTATTATATGAATATTGAATTTGATGCTTCTACAAGAGACTTTATTTTTAATAATAAATCAGCAGACAGTGCAGGAGATTTTCGATTCTTTACTGGTGCTTCTTTAACCGAAAAATTAACTCTTACACAAGCTGGTAGATTAGGCATAGGAAATCATAATCCAAGTAGTAAACTTCATATTCATGGAACTTCAGGACAAACAAATTACACCAGTCATACTAATGTGGATGAGTATATAGCTACTTTTCAAACCAGCTTTAATGGTACCGGTTCTCAACAGTTACATGTAGTAAATCATAATGGTAACTGGCAAGATGGTACTAGCGGTGGCGATTCCGCATATGGTTTTATGTGGGGTTATGAAAATAGCATAAGAGCTGGTATTCATTACGATCATAGGGGAACTGAAAAATTTGATTTTTATAGTAGTTATGCACCATTTAGATTTAGAGTGCCTAATTCTGTAAATGGTAATCTTAGCCCTATTGGAACTGAATCAACTATGCGTTCTGCTTTAACTGTAGCAATTGGTGGAAAAGTTGGTGTAGGTACTGATTCTCCTAGAAGACATTTCCATGTTCATAATCCAAATGCTGCTACTACTAATATAATGATTACTAATTCTGCTACTGGTGAATCTAATGATAATCAAGGGTTACACTTAGGAATTAGTAGTACGGGTGTTGCATATGTTGATAATAAAGAAGCTACTAATTTACAAATTATTAGTAATGGCTCTGTAAAACAAAATATTTTAGCAGTTGCTCAATCAAATTGTCATGTAGATATTAATGGCGGTGTATCACTTGGTATTGGTAATACTAGTGCCGCAGGTGATACTGGAATGAATGTAAAAGGTTGGTATAATGCAACAGCGCATAATAGTAATAGTTACCTTCATCTAAATACAAGTATGTGGGGTGGAGGATCACCTCACGGCAATAGTATGTATATTATGGGCGGATGGAAAGTAATGGCTCATCAATATGCTACAAATAATAGTTACGGTCAATGCACCGTTTTCTTCCACAACTGGAATGGTAACGTTGCATCTGGATTTAGTCAGACTTATGGTCCAGGTCCATGGACAGGTTGGATGTATGTATATGTAAATTCAAGTGGGTATGTTACAATAAGACTGCATGCTGGTACGTATAGAGCTTATTGGTTAGATTATTATCAAGCTCCACATTATCCAGCTAGAAATACATACGTAACAGCGGCAACATTTAGTAATAGCGCAACATTATAGGAAAATAAAATGACAATTGAAGAAGCAAAAGAAGCATTAGAAAAATTACCACCATTTCCAGAATTGGTTGAAGGAGATATAGTTTGGTATCCAGATGATACTGGACATAGATTTAAATGGGAAGGCGGCGAATGGGTATCATTTCCGGAATAAATAATATATAAATAGTAATATGGCAAAACCAAATAGCAGAGCAACATTAATTTCATATTGCAAACGTGCATTAGGCCACCCTGTGATTGAAATAAATGTAGATGATGATCAGGTAGATGACAGAATTGATGAGGCTTTTCAGTTTTATCAAGAGTATCATACTGATGCTTTGGAAAAAGTTTACCTAAAGCATTTAGTTACCAAGACTGATCAGGCTAATGGATATATTACAATTCCTGATTTAGTTACTAATGTTGTAAGACTTATGCCATTAAATGAATCTGAACTAACAAACAATATGTTTGATGTTAGATATCAGGTTATGCTAAATGATATGCACAATCTAGGATTTATGGGTCAAATGTATGACTTTAAAATGAAGATGAATCATTTAGCAATGTTAGATATGATACTAGATGCTGATGAAAAACATGTAGATTTTAATAGACATCAAAATAGATTACATGTTCATATGGATTGGGCTAATGATACAAATACACCAGATGATGTTACAATAGCGGTTACTGTTGTTGGTGGAAAATTTTATTTTGATGGTTCACTTACACCAAATAAAACCTTATCAATCGGTTCAACCATTACCTTTGATCAATCAGATGCGTCAAATACTGGTCACTTACTTAAACTTAGTACTACAGCAAATGGTACTCATGGTGGTGGAAGTGAATATACAACGGGAGTTACTATCGCAGGTACACCAGGATCGGCTGGCGCTAGTACAAAATTAGTAGTAACTGAAACTACAGCAACATCACTATATTACTATTGTAATGTTCATAGCGGAATGGGTAATACCGGATTACTTACATCTCAATTGACGGATGGAACTTTTACATATTTGGTAGTTGAATGCTATAGAATAGTAGATCCAGATACATTTACTGATGTATATAATGATTACTATTTAAAACGTTATGCTACTGCTTTACTTAAACATCAATGGGGTACTAATCTATTAAAATTCGAAGGTATGCAAATGCCAGGTGGAGTTACCTTTAACGGTAGGCAGATCTTTGATGATGCAAGAGATGAAATCGAAAAGCTTACTGAAGAAGCTAGGCTTAATTGGGAAGATCCTATCGATTTTTATACGGGGTAGATTATGCCTAGGAATGTATACTTTTCTCAGGCCGTAAGATCCGAACAAAATCTTTACGAAGATTTAATAATTGAATCTTTAAAAATATATGGCCAAGACATCTATTACTTACCGAGAGAAATAGTAAGTACTGATGATTTATTGGGTGAAGACAGAGCATCTAAATTTGATGATGCCTTTATGATTGAAGCATATATTGAAGGTACTGAAGGCTTTGAGGGTCAAGGAGATTTATATTCTAAATTTGGTTTAGAAGTTAGAGATGAAGTTAACTTTGTAATATCTAGAAGAATATGGGATAGGTATGTTGGAATAGATGCTGATTCTGAAAGACCTCAAGAAGGCGATTTAATATTTCTACCATTATCTAATAAATTCTTTGAAGTCATGTTTGTAGAACATGAGCAGCCATTCTATCAATTATCTAATTTACCTGTTTATAGATTACAATGTGCTCTATATGAATACAATGATGAAGACTTTGATACTGGTGTTGCATTAATAGATCAGGTCGAAGTTACAGATTCTTATCAAGTTACTTTAGAATATTCTACTACAGGAGGTAATCATTTAGAACAGGGTGAAAGGGTTACACAAAATCTTACATTTGATGAAAGCGATAATCCTTTAACTAGCGTTTTTGGTACAGTACAAGTCATAGATAAAGTATCAAATACTGGAGGTAGAATACAAGTATCTAATATTGGAGTAACTGGAGTTGCTGAAGCTAGAGATTTTGTTGTTTCATCTACTCTTACATTAACTGGAACTGAATCAACTAACACAGTTACTATAACAAAAGTTTATGATATAGGAGATAATAGTCCTTTTGTAGATCCTACTGATAGTCAAGCATCAAATATAACATTTGAAGTAGAAGCTGATGGATTCCTTGACTTTACAGAAACTAACCCATTTGGAGATCCATCGGATACGTACTAATGTTTGGAAGCCATTTTTATCACGCAACCGTTAGAAAGTCAGTAGCCGTCTTTGGTACTCTTTTTAATAATATTACTGTCATAAGAAAAGATGGCAGCGGTGGAATATTGAACCAAGTAAAAGTACCATTGGCTTATGGTCCTAAACAAAAGTTTTTGTCAAGGCTAAATGAAGATTTAGATAACCAATCATTAGCTTTAAAAATGCCTAGGATGGCTTTTGAAATAACTAACTTAGATATTGATTTAAATCAAAAACAAAATAAGAGAAATAAAATCACTAACGCAAGTAGTGATTCTCTAAAAAGGGATAAGATAGATTTTCAAGTTCCATATAATATAGGTATGGAACTAACTATAATGGCTAAAAACCAAGATGATGGTTTACAAATACTAGAACAAATTATACCATTCTTTCAACCCGATTATACCGTATCAATTAAACCTATTGATGGTTGGACATCATTTACACAAGATGTTCCAATTGTTTTAAACTCTGTAGCATTTAATGATGATTATGAAGCTGACTTTATGACACGTAGAGTATTAACTTATACTTTAGGATTTACTATGAAAATGACATTTTATAGTTCTAAAGGATCTCAAGCTGTTATTAAAGAAATTGATATTGATTATATAAATCAAAATAATACAGTAGAGCAATTCCAAAGTGTTCAATATAAAGTTGATCCAAATACTGCTGTTGAATCAGATACTCAAGTTACTGGTACACCAGGATCTGGTCAATATAGAATAGTAACAACAACAGATTTTATTAACTTTCCAGAGACTGGTACAATTATTTTGCCTGCATCCATTAGTGGTACATTTAGTGTAGGTGAAATCGTAACTGGTGGAACATCAGGAACTACTTTTAAAATTGGAACATTTACTCCTATAGTTGAAAGTGGTGGTATAGTTAGACACACAATTGGATTCAATAGTGCAAATGGATACTTACAACCTGGTGAAACATTAACTGGTGGAACATCAAACGCAACAGCAACATTGACAAGTTACGTTTAAAAATAATTATGGATAAAAAACAACAAATATCTGATAGGCTTGCAAAAAATTTGCCGCAAAAGAATAAAAATGATGTGCAAAAAATTCCTGTAGATATTAAAGACATAAAAGATGATTATGAGTTTTCAAGAGAAACTTATAAGGATCTTATACGTACCGGTACTTTATCAATGGATGCTATGGCAGAATTAGCACGTGAATCTGAGCATCCAAGAGCTTTTGAAGTGCTATCAAATCATATCAAAAATATGGGTGAAGTAACTGATAAATTAATGAAGTTACAAAAAGCCAAAAAAGATCTTAGCCAAGATAACGACAGACAAGTGACTAATAATAATGTATTTGTTGGAAGCACATCAGATTTACAAAGAATGCTGATGAATAAGGATAATATAATAGATGTCGAGCCAAATAAAGAATAACGAGTTTGGTTATTTAGGTAATCCATCAGTAAAAAGAGACGGTGTAGAATCTCAATTTACTAAAGAACAAATACTCGAGTATAAAAAATGTATGGATGATCCCGTATATTTTGCTCAAAAATATGTTAAAATTATTTCCCTTGATGAAGGATTAGTACCTTTTGAATTATATCCTTATCAAAGAGATATGTTTAAACATTTTAACGATAATAGATTTAGCATAGTATTAGCATGCAGACAAAGTGGTAAATCAATATCTTCTGTTGTATATCTTTTATGGTATGCGTGTTTTCATCCAGAAAAAACTATTGCAATATTAGCTAATAAAGGCGCAGTAGCTCGTGAAATGCTAGCACGTATTACTTTAGCATTAGAAAACTTACCGTTCTTTTTACAGCCGGGGTGTAAAGCTTTAAACAAAGGTTCAATTGAATTTAGTAATAATAGTAGAATTATTGCAGCTGCTACATCAGGCAGTTCAATAAGAGGTTTATCTATTAACTTACTTTTCCTAGATGAGTTCGCGTTTGTAGAAAATGATGCACAGTTTTATACATCCACATATCCTGTAGTATCGGCTGGTAAAGAAACACAAATTATTATATGTTCTACAGCAAATGGTGTTGGTAATGTTTATCATAAACTTTGGGAAGGTGCAGTAACTGATACTAATGAGTTTAAGCCATTTAGAGTAGATTGGTGGGATGTACCAGGTAGAGACGAAAAATGGAAACAAACTACTATAGCAAATACATCCGAGCTGCAATTTGAACAAGAATTTGGTAATACATTTCATGGCCGAGGAAATACTTTAATTGCAGCAAATCATTTATTAGCTCAAAAAGCATATGATCCTATCGAGTACATGGAAAACGTATATGTTTATAAAAAGGGAAAACATAAACATGACTATATAATGACAGTTGACGTTGCAAAAGGTAGAGGCCAAGATTATAGTACATTTACAATTATTGATATATCTACAGAGCCTTTTGAACAGGTATGTGTATTTAGAGATAATAATATATCACCTATGCTTTTACCTGATTTAATATACAAATATGCTAAGATGTATAACGATGCTTACATCATAGTAGAATCGAATGACCAAGGGAGTATAGTATGTAATGGTTTATATTATGATTTAGAATATGAAAATATGTTTGTTGAATCAGCTGTAAAAGCTAATGCTATTGGCGCAACTATGACACGACGAGTAAAACGTATTGGTTGTTCTACTATAAAAGATTTAATTGAACAAAAAAAGTTATCTATATATGATGCACAAACCATAATTGAAATGACTACCTTTGTATCAAAGGGAAATAGTTTTATGGCATTAGCTCCAAACCATGACGATTTAATGATGAACTTAGTACTATTTGCATGGTTTACTACAACAGATATATTTCAATCAATTACTGATATTGATATGAAAAATTTGTTGTATAAAGAACAGCTAAAAGCAATTCAAGATGATATGATACCATTTGGATTTATAGAAAATGCTGTTGATGATAAACCAAAATATGAAAAAGATAATGAAGGAAACTTATGGTTTGAAGATAACACATATAATACGGGGCGTTTCTAGAGTTTATTTATATTATAAATAATAACGATTGAATAAAAAACCGTATTATGTTAACTTAATATATAAACCTTAATGAGAGGATAAAGCGATGGCATTTCAAGTATCACCAGGAGTTCAAGTCAAGGAAATTGATGCGACTTCAGTAGTACCCGCTGTTTCTACCAGTGTTGGTGGATTCGCTGGGTCTTTTAATTGGGGACCTGTAGAACAAGTTGTAACTGTTGGATCTGAAAAAGAACTAGCAGCAGAATTTGGTTCGCCCGACGACAATACAGCTTTATATTTTTTAACTGCAGCATCATTCTTAAAATATGGTAATGCACTTAAAGTTGTTAGAGCTGCTAGTGGACATAAAAATGCCACAGCCGACGGAACTGGTTTACTAATTAAAAACGATGATGATTATGTAGACAATAGCTATAATACCGGTGCTGGATCTGTAGGACAATGGGCTGCAAAATTCCCAGGAATCTTAGGAAACAGTATAAAGGTAGAAACAGTTACCGCTGATATTACTGACTCAAACTTTAATGCATGGCAGTATAAAGGTCAGTTCGATGGAAAACCAGGTACATCTGATTTTGCGTTGAATCTAGGTAAGGGAGCAAGTTTTAATGATGAAGTTCACGTTATCGTCATAGACGAAGATGGACTAATCACGGGTAATGCAAACACAGTACTCGAAACTTTTTCCTTTATGTCAATAGGTTCAGATGCAAAAGCAAATGATGGAACATCTAATTACTATGTAGATGTTATTAACGCTGGTTCAAACTATATCAGATGGATGGATCATAATACATCATTACTTTCTGCAGGTAGTGCACTTTCAGGACTATCTAGCTTATCAGGAACTTTAACGGCTGTAGATTCCGACAGTTTATCTGGCGGAACAGATGACAATGCTCCAACAACTGGAGAATTGGCAACAGCTTATGATCTTTTAGAAGATTCAGAAACAGTAGATGTAAATTTACTATTTGCTGTACCTGATGCAAATGGCGCGAACACAATAGCAAATGATCTTATAGCAATTGCAACAGCAAGAAAAGATTGTATGGCTTTTGTTTCACCACCTATTGCAGATTCACAAGGATCGGCAACACCAGCAGCAGATGTTGCAACATTTGCAGCTACGTTGACTTCTAGTTCCTATGGATCATGTGATTCAGGAGCTCTTTACGTATACGACAAGTATAATGACGTATATCGTTATATTGGAGCTGCAGGTCATGTTGCAGGACTTTGTGCTAATACAGACAGCGTAGCTGATGCGTGGTTCTCACCGGCTGGTGTAAACCGTGGACAGTTACTAGGTGTAACTAAACTAGCATATAATCCTAAGCAGGCTGATAGGGATACTCTTTATAAAGCAAGAGTAAATCCAATTGTATCACTTCCTGGTCAAGGAACAATTCTCTTCGGAGATAAAACACTATTAAGCAAACCTTCTGCATTTGATCGTATCAATGTGCGAAGATTGTTTGTCACATTAGAAAAAGCAATCTCAACTGCGGCTAAAGCACAGTTATTTGAATTCAATGATGAGTTTACAAGAGCTCAGTTCAAAAACTTAATTGAGCCATTTTTGAGAGACGTGAAAGGGCGTAGAGGACTAACGGATTTCCTAGTTGTCTGCGATAGTACTAACAACACAAGTCAAGTAATTGATGGTAATGAGTTTGTAGCTGACATTTTTGTTAAGCCTGCAAGGTCAATTAACTTCATTACATTGAACTTCGTAGCAACAAGAACTGGGGTCGAGTTTACCGAGATCGCCGGTACTTCAGCGTAATAGGAGGACATCATGGCAATATTAGGAGTAGATGATTTTAAATCTAAACTGACAGGTGGTGGAGCTCGAGCTAATTTATTTAAAGCAACAGTTAACTTCCCTAGTTATGTAGCCACATCAGATGTGGAATTAACTTCTTTTTTATGTAAAGGAGTTCAAATTCCTTCATCAGTGATTGCACCTATTACCATTCCATTTAGAGGCAGACAGCTTCAAATGGCTGGAGATAGAACATTCGAACCATTAACATTGACAGTGATCAATGACGCTAGCTTTGTAGTTAGGAATGCGTTTGAATCTTGGGCTAATGGTATTAACAACTTTGCTGAAAATACTGGTCTTGCAAATATGAATGATTATATTTGTGATGTAGTAGTTGAGCAGCTAAATAAAGCTGGTGAAACTACTAAGACCTATGATTTCCGTGGATGTTGGCCTTCAAATATTTCAACTATCGATCTTAATTACGATACTGAAAATACTATTGAAGAATTTACCGTTGAACTACAAGTTCAGTACTGGGAATCTAACACCACTACTTAGTGGTATAAATATTAGATGAGGGGAATTAATTTTCCCCTCTGATAATATGGAGATATAATGGCAGATTTTTTCGGATTCGAAATAAAGAGAAAAACTAAAGCACAAGATCTTGTGTCTATTGTGCCTAGCACTGATAATGACGGTGCGGGTGTTATAAACTCAGGTGGCCACTTTGGCGCATACCTAGATTTAGATAACGATAAAGCACAAAATGAAGTAGAACAATTGCTTAAATATCGTGATGTTGCTTCACAGCCAGAATGTGATGCGGCAATAGAAGATATTGTAAATGAATCTATTATAGGTGACCATGATGAAGCACCTGTAAATATTATTCTTGATAAATTAGAAATATCTGATCAAATGAAGGATATGATTAGAGAAGAATTTGATAATATATTGTCACTAATGAACTTTAATCAATATTCTCATGACATATTTAGAAAATGGTACATTGATGGTAGGTTACCATACCATGTTATCATTAATGAAAAAAATCCAAAAGCTGGTATAAAAGAATTACGTTACATAGATCCTATTCAACTTAGAAAAGTAAAAGAAGTAGAAGAAAAACAAGATCCAAAAACCGGCGCAAAAATTATTGTAAAACAATCTGAGTATTTCTTATTCCAATCTAATAAGATGAATACTGCAGAACAAGGATTAAAAATACATCCTGATGCTATTATATATTGTACATCAGGTATGTTGGATCCTGGAAGAAAAAGAATTTTATCGTATCTGCAAAAAGCGATTAAACCAGTAAATCAACTTAGAATGATGGAAGATTCTCTTGTAATCTATAGAATTTCAAGAGCTCCAGAACGTAGAATATTTTATATTGATGTAGGTAACTTACCTAAGGGCAAAGCTGAAGAATACCTACGAAATATTATGAGTCAATATAGGAATAAATTAGTATATGACGCTGCCACCGGAAACATCAAGGACGATAAGAAACATATGTCAATGCTCGAAGATTTCTTCTTACCGCGTAGAGAAGGTGGTAGAGGTACAGAGATCTCGACCTTACCAGGAGGAGAAAACCTCGGACAAATTGATGACATCATATACTTCCAGAAAAAATTATACAGGTCCCTTAATGTACCAATTAACAGGCTCGAGCAAGAAGCTCAGTTTAGTTTGGGAAGAACCACAGAGATATCTAGGGACGAGGTAAAGTTTAAAAAGTTTATTGATAGACTTAGAAAAAGATTTTCAGATGTGTTTATGCAAACACTTAAAACTCAATTATTATTGAAAGGTATTATCACTAATGGTGATTGGGATGACTGGAAAGAAAGTATTGTATTTGATTTTATTGAAGACAACTACTTTAGCGAACTTAAAGAATCAGAAATGATTCGTGAAAGGTTCGAATTACTTGGTTCAGTGGATGAATATGTTGGTAAATATATCTCTAATGAATGGGTAAGAAAAAATATTTTACGTCAGACAGACGAAGATATTGAAGATATTAATAAACAGATAGAAAATGAACCCTCTGATGAGGATGATTTGGACGTCTAGAAAATTAAAATATTATAAATATATAGTACAAGAGGATTGAAATGAGTGTAGAAACTTTAATTAATAACCTTAAAGACGGCGATAATGTAGCCGCCAATAAGGCTTTTTCGTCTGTGATGGGCGAAAAATTAAGAGCTGCTATAGATGCAGAAAAAATAAAAGTGGCATCTTCAATAGGTAAACCAGTTATTGAAGAGCCAGAAATAGAAGAAACAGAAGAAGTAGATACTGAAGAGGTTTAAATGAAACTTATATCTGAATACGTTGATAGCAATTTACATGTTTTAGCCGAAGCTGATAACAAAGGCGAAAAAAAATATGTTATTGAAGGCGTATTCATGCAGGCCGATAAGAAAAATAGAAACGGTCGTATCTATGAAAAAGAGATTTTAGAATCTGCTGTCAATAAGTATGTTGATGAGCAGGTTTCACAAGGTAGAGCTGTTGGAGAATTAAATCATCCAGAAGGACCAACAGTAAACCTTGACAAAGTTTCTCATAAAATCACGGAACTTAAATTTAAGGGAAGTGATGTTTATGGAAAAGCATCAATTCTTAAAACCCCTATGGGGCAAATCGTAGAAGGTTTGCTTGAAGGTGGAGTTAAGCTTGGTGTATCTAGTCGTGGTATGGGAACTCTTGCTAACAGAGGTGGAGCAATGTACGTGAAGGATGACTTCATGTTGGCTTCCGTTGATATAGTTCAAGATCCATCCGCTCCATCAGCGTTTGTTAATGGAGTTATGGAAGGGGTTGATTGGATTTGGAACAACGGTATCCTCGAGCCGCAAGAAATTGAAAAAATTGAGACTGAAATAAAACGTACTCCTTCGAAGCATTTAGCAGAAGCGGAGATCAAAGCGTTTAAAAATTTCCTCTCTAAACTTTAACTAACTTTTAACTAAGAGGTACATGTTATGTCTATGACAGACGAAATTAAAAAAGTAGTTGCTGAGGGTCTAGAAGACGAATCAGTAGACAACGTATCTGAAGTTTCTGAGGAAGTCGAAGAGGAAGTTGAAGTTACATCAGAAGAGTCTTTAGACGAAATGGATCATGGCAAAAAGAAAAAAGTAAATGCCAAGTATCATAAGGAAGAAGAAGACGAAGAGGAAGATGATGAGGATGTCGATGAGGCTGCTCACGATGACGATGACGACGACGATGAAGACGAAGTCGAAGAAATCGCAATTCCTAAAACTAAAGCTGGTGTAATTAACGCTGCTCTTGATCTACTAAAGAAAGCGAAGAAGGACGAAGCGCAACAGTTGTTTCAAAAGATGGTAAAAATGTCTGAGTCAGAAGACGAAGGTGGAATGGTTGCTAAAGGATCTAGAATCACTAAAAAGATGCCTGATCCTAAAACTAAACCATCAAATGCTTCAGCTAAGATGGAAGATGCTGACTGGAACGAAGATTTAGATCTTATCGTTGCAGAAGAAGCTACGCTATCAGATGGATTCCGTGATAAAGCTGGTGCTATCTTCGAAGCTGCTTACAAATCAAAAGTAAGTGCAGAGATTGATAGGTTAGAATCAGAATATGCGCAAAATCTTGAATCAGAAGTTAGTGATATCCAAGAAGGACTAGTAGAAAAGGTAGATTCATATCTTAACTATGTAGTTGAAAATTGGATGAAAGAAAATGAAGTTGCTGTACAACAAGGTCTTAGGACTGAAATTGCAGAGCAATTCATGGAATCACTACAAACTGTGTTCAAAGAACATTACATTGAAGTTCCAGAAGGTAAAGCTGACTTGATTGACGATTTAGCTGATCAAGTAACTGAGCTGGAAGAGCAACTCAATAAAACCACAGAAGATAATATCCAATTACACGAGAAGGCTCAATCTTTTGAAAGAGCTGATATCGTAAGGAGACAATCTTCGGGCTTGGCAGTAACAGAAGCTGAANAGCTAGCTTCATTAGTAGAAGATGTAGAGTTTGATGATGCTGAAACTTTCGAAATGAAGGTTAAGACCATTAAGCAATCATACTTTGAAAAGGAAATAGTTGAATCAGTTGATGAAGCTGATGCATTAGTAGGGAATGAAGAGTCTACAATAGAAACTTCAGACACTATGGCTGCATATACTCAAGCTATTAGTAAACACATTAAATAACTCATAAACTTATAGGGGTAACTAAAAATGTTTAGTGCAGACGAAAAACTAATGGAGAAATGGTCTCCAGTATTGGAGCATCAAGATGTTCCAAGTATCGATGATCGATACAGAAAGGCTGTTACTGCAAGACTTCTTGAAAACCAAGAAGTTGCTCTAAGAGAAGAAAGAGTACAACAAAGTTTTGGATCGTTGAATGAGGCAGCTCCTGCTAACTCAACTGGTACCAACATTGCTAACTTTGATCCAGTACTTATTTCTTTAGTTAGACGTGCAATGCCTAACCTTATTGCTTATGATATCGCCGGTGTTCAGCCTATGTCTGGACCAACTGGTCTTATCTTCGCAATGAAATCCAAGTACTCTACTCAGGGCGGTACTGAAGCTTTATTTGATGAAGCTGATACTGACTTCTCAGGTACTGGAACTCATGAAGCTGATCCATCAGGATTAGTGGGTGTAACTGATTCCGACAGTAATGACGGAATTTTCGACGAAGCTGATACAGTATCAGGATTCGGTACTGGTGATACTACTGCAAACGCTGAAAAGCGTGGAAGTGGTGACAGTGGAGATCCTACATTTGGCGAAATGGCTTTCTCAATTGAGAAATCAACTGTGACAGCTAAAGCCAGAGCTCTTAAAGCTGAATACACAATGGAATTAGCACAAGACCTTAAAGCTGTTCATGGATTGGACGCTGAAGGCGAATTGGCTAACATCCTATCAGCTGAAATATTAGCTGAAATCAACAGAGAAGTTGTAAGGTCAATCCTTAAAACTGCTAAAATCGGTGCTTTACAAACATCTACTGCTGTAAGTGGTATTTTTGATGTTAACACTGATTCAGACGGAAGATGGATGGTTGAGAGATTTAAAGGCTTAATCATGCAGATTGAGAGAGAATGTAATGTTATCGCTAAAGAAACAAGAAGAGGAAAAGGTAATTTCATTATCTGTTCTTCAGACGTAGCTTCAGCTTTAGCAGCTGCTGGTCTTTTAGACTACACACCTGCTCTTTCAGTTGACTTAAACGTTGACGATACTGGTAATACATTTGCTGGTACACTTGCTGGTAAGTACAAAGTTTACATCGACCCATTCGCTGCAAACAA